>Ga0115011_10001918_pt1 | contig 14669 bp, 18 predicted proteins | sample TroAtlMetagenome_2_FD_88705 | JGI IMG/M metagenome (GOLD analysis project Ga0115011, IMG submission 88705) | Marine eukaryotic phytoplankton communities from Atlantic Ocean - Tropical Atlantic ANT8 Metagenome | ecosystem: Environmental > Aquatic > Marine > Oceanic | place: Tropical Atlantic...
CCTGTGATATAGGGAACTAAGCATTTACCGCCTTGTCCTATTCGTTCCCTAAGAGACTGTTCGATTCGAACCGGACCCGCGCTCATCTCAGCAATTCCATCATCTGTGTGGCATCCTTATCGCCTCTTCCTGACAGATTAAGAAGGACAGTTTTATCTATTAGCTCTTCACGAGCCCTACTCATCCAAGCAAGCGCATGAGCTGGTTCAAGTGCAGGAATGATTCCTTCAGTGCGAGAAAGCAATTGAAACGCATCAATTACTTCACTATCGGATACCTTCTCATATCTTGCACGGCCGATGTCGGCTAAATGAGCATGTTCTGGCCCAATACCTGGGTAATCAAGCCCAGCTGAAATTGACTCCGCTTCCAGGACTTGACCCCACTCATCTTGCATAAGGTAGGAAAGAGATCCATGAACCACTCCTGGAGTTCCTCTAAATACAGCCGCTCCCCCCTCAGGCTCAACACCTACGAGTTCAGCTTCAGTATCCACAAAGCCCGAGAATATTCCTAGGGCATTTGATCCGCCGCCCACGCATGCTGTGACAACGTCTGGGTTCCTTCCTAATAGTTTCTGACACTGCTCGTGTGCCTCCTGCCCAATTACTCTATGAAATTCACGTACCATCCACGGGTATGGGTGTGGCCCCATAACTGACCCTAAGCAATAATGTGAATCTTCGACAGTTGCTACCCAGTCGCGCATCGCTTCGTTAATTGCATCTTTGAGTGTTCTACTCCCCGAAGTCGCTGAGATTACTTCTGCGCCGAGTAGACGCATCCTGAATACATTAAGGGCCTGCCTCTCAATGTCGACTTCCCCCATGTATACGACACAATCCATCCCAAATAAGGCGGCGGCTGTGGCAGTAGCAACACCATGTTGGCCCGCGCCGGTTTCAGCAACAAGCCTCTTTTTCCCCATTCTTTTAGCTAATAAGGCTTGGCCGAGCACGTTGTTGATCTTATGTGAACCAGTATGGTTGAGGTCCTCTCGTTTAAGAAGAACCTGATATCCAAGTTCTTCCGACAATCGCTCACATTGTGTTAAAGGCGAAGGACGCCCAGCATAATCTGTAAGCAGGGTATCGAGTTCCTCTCTGAAAGATACATCCGCCCAAGCTGTTCGAAAGGCGCTCTCTAGCGCTTCACATGCTGGAATGAGAGTCTCTGGGACGAACATTCCTCCAAACTTTCCGAATCTTCCCTCCGATGATGGATCTGTCATCGCCATGTAGAATCATCCTCCCAGTTATATGGATCATTACGGAATACATTTACATCACCCGTTACAGCGTTATGGTCGTTTTCTGTGGAACGAGCTGCTTCGACAAATGCCCGAACCAGTCTCGGGTCTTTGATTCCAGGTGATCTTTCAACCCCGCTAGATACGTCGACTCCCCATGGTCGGACTTTTTCAATAGCTCCAACTACATTTGTGGGGGTAAGCCCTCCAGCAAGTATTAATGGAACTCCTTGGGGTGCATTTTCCGCCATTTGCCAATCGAAAACTTCTCCTGATCCAGGTTCTTCAGAGTCCACGAGGACTGCATCCGCGCCAAACCCTGCAGCATCTTGAAATGATTCAGAACCTGCCGTGACAGCTTTAAAAACTGTTCTTACTTCTGACTTCACTTTCTGCACCTGTGACGCTGATTCAAAGCCGTGCAGCTGTGCTGCCATTAACCCTGTGTTATTCATGATACTAATCACCCGGTCAGGTAATTCATTTCGAAAGACCCCGACAGTTAAAATATCTGGGGGAAGTCTTCTAACTATTTCAGCTACTCGTGTAGCTACGACCTGTCGAGGTGAAGGCGCAAAAACAAATCCGATCGCGTCAGCTCCAACAGCAACTGCCAAGAGTGCGTCTTCCTCATTGGTAATTCCACAAATCTTTATGAACACGTTTTGACGTTATCGGAATTCCAACTGCGAATCACAGATATTTACTTTTCAAAGTCCGGTAAAGGAAGAAATCAAGGAAGAAGGATCCGCTAGTCGGACGAATGCTTCCCCGACTAGAACTGCATCATAACCGACTTCTGCGAGTACAACAGCGTCCTCTAGGCTACGTATGCCGCTCTCAGCTACGCGAGTTATCGTTGATGGAATTTCTTTGATAACGCGGATGGCTCTTTCTTGGTCAACTTCGAATGTGAACAAATCTCTCTGATTTACCCCGATCAAGTTAGCTCCAGCTTTCAACGCCCGGTCAATCTCCCTTTCGTCATGGGTTTCGACTAACGCGGACATCTCCAATTCCTCCGCAAGAGAAATGAAATCAATCAGTTCCTCATCTGAGAGTGCAGAGACGATAAGGAGAACGCAATCTGCCCCCATTAGGCGGGCATCACAAATATCACGCTTGTCCACTGTAAAGTCCTTGCGTAAAATAGGCATCTTCGCGCTAAGTCGTGCCGCAACTAAATCTTGACTTGAGCCGGAAAAGAATTCTGTATCCGTTAACACAGAAATACAAGTGGCTCCAGCCGCTTCGTATAACGATGCCATAGCGCTAGGGTCGAGGTCCTTATTAAGGTCGCCTTTAGAGGGAGATCGCCGCTTTATTTCAGCGATCACTGATAATCCTGATGATGAACGAATTGCGCCCCTAAATCCTTTAGTAGGTTCAACTCGTTGAGCGTGGTCGAACAGAGTCTCAAAGGACCGTAAATCAGATGAAGATCGTTGACGGTGAGAGGTAAGAATAGCATCTAAGTATGTTCCGGAACCCATGAACGTAATTCTAACGGCATGACCAGCTATGACGTTGCGGTTTAATCTGAAGCGCTATCTATTTGGACAAGAACCCCATCTATTTCTGCAGCTCCAGGAATGCTAAAAGATCGAGAGAGGTAACCAAGGCCAATCGTTCCAGCTTCAGAGGAAACAGATGATGTAACGGCTCCGACTTCTCGCTCCTCGGAATAAATATTCGATCCTGAAGAAAAAGAACCTGGTGAAGTTAATTTGCACAAATTCTTTGCAACCTTATTACCTCGGCTATCGAGTCGAGCGACAAGCTCTTGCCCCGTATAGCACCCTTTCGTAAAGCTGACGCTTCTGGATACTAGATTCGTCTCAGCGGGAATAATACCTTCAGTTATTTCTGCTCCCATGCTCGGAATTGCATTAGAAATTCTCAAATATTCATATTCTTCTTTGGTTCCGTTCTCGCATATACTAGGCGGAGTTGCAGTAGGGTCAATCAAGTCATAGCCCTCTAGGTTTGGCCATCCTGCATCAGCGTTAATCTCCCCCCTCTCCTTAGAGTCTTCTTTCAGTTTTTTCGACCCCTTTCCCAGAATGCGGATAGCTTCAACTTGGCTGAGTTCAATTTCACATTTGATACGGATTTTAAATCGATTTAGACGCTCTAAAGCTAACCGGCCCCACCCTTGTTCCATATCGAGTATGTACTCATCTTCTGAAATGCGCGAAACCCTTAACCAAACACAAACTTTACCGTTTGGGTTTAGCAAAAAGGACCATGACGATGAAGCATCAGAAAGGGTTTTAACATCCTGACTCAGCTGCCCTTGAAGGAATTCGTTGGTGTCTGGTCCGACACAACGTAGGAGGTCTCGCTGTTGAACATACGCTCGAGGGATGCTCACTAGCTCGTCAACATCGAACACTGTCAGTGTGACCCCTTCCTTTCTCTTGTCATAATCTCGGCTGGTTTTACCGCTGCTAATAGAGCTGCTGCTTTGTTCCAGCATTCCTCATATTCACCTTCCGGGTCACTATCAGCGACGATACCTGCTCCTGCTTGCACCGACGCAACAGAGTCTGTAATAACCATGGTCCGGATCGCTATCGCATTATCAACATTTCCTGATAGGTCGAAATAGCCAACTATGCCAGCATATGGCCCGCGTTTAGTAGGCTCCAAGTCATCAATAATTTCCATAGCCCGGACTTTTGGCGCCCCTGATACAGTCCCAGCCGGAAAAGTTGCTCGTATCACATCCATAGGGGTTTTCCCTTCAGCTAATTCGCCTGAGACCTGAGAAGTTAGGTGCATCACATGGCTGTAGGTTTCCAGAGTCATCATTTCTTCCATTTCAAGTGTGCCAAATTCAGAAACCCTGCCCAAGTCGTTCCTAGCAAGGTCAACAAGCATGACGTGCTCTGCTAGCTCCTTAGGATGTTCTCTTAACTCTGCAGCAAGTCTTCTATCCTCTTCTTCACTCTCTCCACGAGCCCGTGTTCCAGCAATTGGACGAGACACCACTCGGCCTTCTAAGACCTGGACCATTGGTTCGGGAGAGCAGCCTACTAATGTAACCTCATCATGGCGGACATAGTACATGTACGGACTGGGATTAGTTTGCCGGAGAACCCTATAGACGTCAAAGGCATCAGCTCCTAGGGGAAAATCATATCGTTGAGACAAAACCACTTGAAAGATATCCCCTGCCAGAATATGTTCTTTCGCTACCTCAACTGCAGAACAGTACTCCTCTTTCGTCATAGTTGATTCAACCGGAGGAAGTTCTCCATCAAGAACGGGAGGGGCAAGAAGCGGTTCATGAATGGAGCGGGTCCCATCAGCAGCTAGGCGCTCTAATCTGCCTATCGCTTCGCTATAGGCCATTTCAGCTTCTTTTTGGGTACTTCCAAGCGGAACTATCGCGTTCGCTATCAAAATAACCCGCTGCTTCCAGTGGTCGAACACAGCTAGCTCCCCGATAACTGAAAGGATTGAATCTGGAATCGAAAGATCGTCTCGAGGAATATTAGGTAAGTCTTCTATCTCACGAACTACGTCATAGCCGATATAGCCCATTATCCCACTGTGCATCGGTGGAAGGCCTTCGATATGTGGTGAAACCAATTGAGCTTGAAGGTCGCTGATACAATCGAGCAGCTTTCCATCGTTTGGAATCTGGACTGGGGAATTACCTGCCAGCTCAATAGATCCATTTATTTTCTTAATTGTAAGCAATGGATTACGCCCTATAAATGACCAGCGACTCCATCTTTCGCCATGCTCAACAGATTCGAGGAGGAAACCACAGCCGTCCCCGACCAGTCTTGCGAAAGCGGCAACTGGAGTAATGTAATCAGCAACGAGTTCTTTCCAGACAGGTACAACTGTATATTCCTTCGCTAGCTCGCAGAATTTATCTAGCGTGGTAGTCATCGGCTAAAGGTAAAGTCCAGTAGAACCTTGGTCAAGCCGCTCTGCTGCAACCGCGTGGACATCGCGTTCCCGAAGAATGATGTAATCCTTTCCACGTACTTCGACCTCGTACCGGTCTTCCGGATTGAACAGAACCTGATCCCCTATTTCCATACTCCGCACGTTCGGTCCGGTTGCTTTTATTTCTGCCCATGCTAGACGCCGAGATACCTGAGCAGTTGCAGGAATCAAGATTCCGCCTGTAGATCGCCGTTCACCTTCATCAGAAGGAATCTCAACAAGAACCCTGTCATTCAACATTTTGATGGGTAACCGGTCAGACGGTGAAGGGGTATGAATCCGCTTTTCCTCATTTCGGGCTTTTTTAGCCTTCGCTTTGGGTTCTGCTTTTTCCTTCTTGTCAGTTGTAGATGTTTCGGTTGTGCTCACGATGCTCCAAGGTATCTGCTAATCATAAAAGTATCGACTATCGGTTCAATTTGTTCTCATTTTAGATATTTAATTCTTTTGAAAGGTTGGCCTGACCCGAACCCCGTGTTTGTCAAGATATTCCTTTACCTCAGCAATACTTAATTCTCCGAAGTGAAAGACGCTCGCAGCAAGGAGAGCATCAGCAGAACCTCGAATCACTCCTTCAAGAAAATCTTCGATTTTTCCAACTCCCCCACTTGCGATGATAGGAATGTTTGTTGCTAATGATACGGCCTCTAAAAGTTCGCAGTCGAATCCGTCTTTAGTTCCATCTCTATCCATGGAAGTTAAGAGTATCTCTCCAGCTCCGAGCGATTCCCCCATTTTCGCCCACTCTACTGCATCAAGCTGTGTCGGAGTTCGGCCTCCATTCACATAGACCCCATAAGTATTCTTTGATTTTGACTTGTTGTCTTCTATGTTTTTCCGAGCATCTATAGCAAGAACTACGCATTGATTACCGAATTCTGTAGCGATTTCGGTGATCAGTTCTGGTCGGTTTACTGCTGCAGTGTTGACGGAAACTTTTTCAGCTCCTCCACGAAGAAGCTTCCTCGCATCCGACACTGTTCGAATACCTCCGCCAATCGTGAAAGGTATGAAGACTTCTTCTGCGCAACGCCGAACTAGTTCATAAACCGTATCTCTGTTATCTGAGGAGGCGGTGATGTCAAGGAAGACGAGTTCGTCGGCACCTTCCAAGTCGTAGTGGGCTGCAAGTTCAACTGGGTCACCAGCATCAACTAGATTTACAAAGTTTGTTCCTTTTACTACCCGCCCATCTGAGACGTCCAAGCATGGGATAATCCTAATGGATTTCATGATTTCCTTTGCTTTCGTGAAACTGTTCACAAACCTTAATTGCTGATACAAGGTCAACTCTTCTCTCATAAAGAGATTTTCCGATAATTACGCCTCCAAGGATTCGATTTTCGGCCTTTAGGTTCAGAAGAGTTTCAACGTCATCTAAAGAACCCACGCCTCCAGAAGCTATAACTTCAAGATGTGTCGTTGTTAAAACCTTCTTTAAGCCTGAAACATCCGGACCAAGGAGGGTCCCATCACGTTCTATCTCCGTTACGATCACTGCATCTACACCCGAATCTTCGAATTGTCTTGCTAATTCTGCTACTTGAATACTGGTAGCGTCTTTCCAACCTCGAGTTGCTATAAGTCCTTTCCTTCCATCGAGGCCCACTGCGACACGGTGCTCAAGGCTTGCAATGTCTTCAATCAGAGTTGGGTTTTCAACCGCTGCCGTTCCTACAACGACGCGTTCTACTCCGCTATCGAAGAGCGCCTTGGCTGAGTCGATACTCCGCACCCCTCCGCCTGTTTGGACTGGGATGGACACTGCAGAAGCTATACGGGAAATGATTTTCCGATTTTCTGGGTTTCCTGTTCGAGCAGCATCAAGATCAACTACATGTATCCATTGCGCTCCTTCAGAAGCGAATTGTATAGCTTGGGAAACGGGATCTTCGTTGTAGATTTTTTCTTGGTCGTAGTCCCCTTGATGAAGACGGACACATTTCCCATTTACGATATCGATAGCAGGATAGATGACAAATCCCATTAGATTCCTTTGCAGGCTGTTACAAAATTTATCAAAAAGTCTTTACCGGCATCACTGGACTTCTCTGGGTGAAACTGTGTAGCGAAAACATTATCCAACTGAACCGCAGCAACCACAGTGTCTCCATAATCGCAGGTCGCTGCAACTATCTCATTTTCAGCTGATAAATCCGCAGCATACGAGTGGACGAAATAAAGCCACTTTCCATCTAGCCCTTCAAGTATGGGGGTGGGATTACAAACATGTATGGAATTCCATTGCATTTGTGGATGCTTAACGTTCTTCGGGAGTTTCCGGACTTCTCCTGGGAAGACGCCTAAGCCTCTATGGTTTGGAGACTCCTCAGACTGTTCAAAGAGTAGTTGCATACCTATACAAATCCCCAAAAATGGGCGTCCGGATTCAATAGCATCTAAGGCCATCCTGTCAATACCAGTTGTGCGAAGTGCTTCAATGCATTTTCCAAAATTCCCGACTCCAGGCAAAACAACACCATCTGCCCTCTCAATTACTGCAACATCAGAAGTAAGAACCGCATTAGCACCCGCCCTTTCTAAAGCTTTTTGTGCTGACCTCAAGTTCCCGATTCCGTAATCGAGCACCGCAATCGTCGGCATACTTATAGAACACCCTTGGTTGATGGGATTTGATCTCCGCGCACACGGACGGCCTCAGATAAAGCGCGGGCCATGGTTTTAAATAACGACTCAATAATGTGATGTGTGTTTTTCCCCCGAACCAAGACTTGGTGAACAGTTATATCAGAACAGCTCACAAATGCTCGCCAAAATTCTTCGACTAATTGTGGGTCGAACGGAGGGTCACTAAGGATCTTCTGACCTGGAGGATCAATCTCATAATGTAGAAATGGCCTACCTGATAGATCTAGTGCGACTTCAACAAGCGCCTCATCGAGAGGACAAGCTGCAGTTGCGAATCTCTGCACCCCGGCTTTGTCTCCAATAGCTTGTTTGAAGCATTGGCCAATAGCAATACCAACATCTTCTACTGTGTGGTGCGAATCTATCTCTAGGTCGCCTTCAGCTTTAACCGCCAGATCAAAACCACTATGTCTTCCCAATTGGTCAAGCATATGGTCGAAGAAGGGTATCCCTGTAGAGATATCTGTTGTCCCACTGCCGTCAATACTAAGAGAGACACTGATTTCAGTCTCTTTCGTCGTGCGTGAATACTTTGCTGTTCGTTGTTCCATTACTCCAGTATTACTTCAAGATGCTCAAGAAACGAGTCATTTTCTTCTGGAGTTCCAATTGTTACCCGCAAGCACCCTTCTAGCCTCGGCCATGAGGAACAATTTCTAACTAGAATTGACCGCTCTAATAGAGCTTCCCATAACTCTGATCCGGTGATTTTAGCGCTATTTGTAGGGCGAAATAGTATAAAGTTAGCTCCACTGGGCCATTGTTGAATAGGGAGTTCAAGTAACTTCCTTGAGACTCTTTCCCTTTCTTGCACCAATAGCTCCACACGCGAATTCATATCTGAAATGTGCCGCAAGGCATAAGATCCTGCAACTTGCTTTAACGCATCAAGGTGGTATGGGAGAATGACAGTTCTCACACTTTCAATGATCTCTTGCGCCGCAACCATATAACCCAACCGAATTCCTGCCATACTCCAGGTTTTAGAGAATGTCTTCGTTACCGCTATTTTGTAACCTTCACGAACTAGGTCGATGGCAGACCAGTCAGAAAATTCTCCATAGGCCTCGTCAACGATTAACAAGATTCCGATTTCTGCACACCTCTCAACAATTGATTCTATGAAATCTCTGGTCACTGTGATCCCAGTGGGGTTATTCGGCGAGCACAGGAAAAGTACACTGGGCTGTTGTTCAAGAACACCTTCAATGGTTTCGTTCTCTATAGCGAAGTTTTCATTGCATTCTCCGACAATCAATTCGGTTCCAGTGAGGGCAGATATGTGTGAATGGAGGGCATACGTTGGCTCAAAAACCGCTGCCTTTCTTCCAAAACCTCCATATGTAAGGAGTAAGCTCTGGAGAACTTCGTTAGATCCATTTGCTGCAAGTACCATATCAGGCCCTACATTATGGAATTCTGCGATATCGGTATGGAGCTGATTCGCCTCGCGGTCTGGGTAACGATTCCAGGAAATATTTTTTAGCTCAGCGCTAAGATCCTCTACCCATCGGTCCGGAGGAGCAATGGGACTTTCATTAGTATTTAGCCGAATTTTGACGTCGACTTGGGGCGAGTGGTACCCGTCGAGCATAGACAAGTCGTCTCTAATTTTTGGCAACTGCATTACTTTCCCTCCAGTCGAACTCTTATGGAATCAGCGTGACCAATCAGTCCTTCAGCTTCTGCAATCTCTATTACACTCTGGCCAACCTTTTTCAGTCCGGAATCTTCTAGTGAGATAATGTGCATATCTTTACAGAAATCAGCAACTGTGAGAGCTCCAGCAAAACGCGCACTTCCATGCGTTGGAAGCACATGTGAAGGTCCAGCGACATAATCCCCTACCGAAGCAGGTGACATATTTCCCAAGAATACAGCACCAGCATTTTGTAAAGAATCTAGAAGACTTCTTGGATCAGATGTCATTATCTGCAAATGTTCAGGAGCGACATGGTTCGCTACCTGCATCGCTTGGTTCGGGTCCTTGACCAGCACAGCGTACCCTTCGTTTGCGAACTTCTCTGTGATCATCTCTCTACGAAGCGACTTTGAGACCAGCCTTTCTAACTCTAGAAGAACATCGTCGATCACTTCTTGATCCCAGCTGATAAGCCATGCAAGTCCATCCGGGCCGTGCTCAGCTTGAACAATTAGATCAACGGCAGCATATTGGGCAGAAGCACTTTCGTCAGCAATCACGACTACCTCTGAAGGGCCGGCGAAAGAAGATGCAACCCCAACATCACCGGCTACTTGCCTTTGGGCGGTTGCAACATAAATATTTCCTGGGCCAACTATCAGATCAACAGCTGGAATTGTTTCTGTACCATAAGCCATTGCTGCTATGGCTTGGGCTCCTCCAACCGCATACACGGATGTAACTCCTGCAATCTTTGCCGCTGCAAGCGTAGCTTGATTAATCAAACCAGAACTGTCTGGCGGGACACAAACAACCACTTCTTTCACTCCTGCTACTTTTGCAGGGATAGCTGTCATTAGAAGAGTAGATGGGTAGGCTGCTCTTCCACCAGGAACGTAGCACCCTGCACGGGCGACTGGTTGGTGCTTGGTTTCTATAGTAATTCCATCGTCACTCACCGTCTCAGTTTTCCTGATCTGAGTTTCATGGAATTTCTCGATACGGTTTGCTGCAACCTCTAGAGCTTCTCGGAGTTCATCAGGAATGGACTCCCAAGCTGACGTAATGTCGGAGCTAGAAACAGCTAGAACTTCAGGTGCCCGTCCGTCGAACTTCTCTGCGTATTGGTTCAAAGCTCTGTCCCCATGAGATTTAACCGTTGAGATAATCTCAGAAACGACTTCCTCAGGTGCTACTCCATCTAAATTCGGTCGCGGGAGAGAGACTGAAATATCTCCATTGTCAACTGTGGTGAGGTCAAGTCTATTTAACATACCTTCTACGGTATACGCGCTAAAGGCCACTTTGGGAAGATTTTCCGCTAAGAATAAGACTATGGAAAATTATGACGATACACGTGAGCAAGGTTTAGCTGAGATCTCTTCTGCAGGTTTCCAAATTGATGACCTAATATCCCGAATCGTGGCTGTCGCTGAAAACATGGAATCCTCCGCTTTTGAAAGTTGCGCCCATGAACTTTTTGAAGTTGAACGAGCCTTAATTTCAGCCAACCGAAGGCTTCGTAGAGCTGCTGCTGACCTCAGAACGTAAAAGCACTGGGGCAAAAGTAGCTTAGGACGCAGTCATCACAATTTGGTTTTCGGGCAAAGCAGACACGTCGGCCATGAAGGATGACTCGCAAGCTGAAATTCCCGCGTTCGTGTGCTGGCAACATAGGATTTAGCATCAACTCAATCTTCACGGGGTCAGTCTCATCCGTAATTCCTATCCGTCTTGATAGCCGGCCGACATGTGTGTCGACAGGGAGCCCTGGAAGCCCAAGAGCAACGCTGCGAACGACATTAGCGGTTTTTCTGCCAACACCTGGAAGGGAGATAAGGTCACTCATTGATTCAGGTACTTTACCTTCATAATGCTCCACTAGCCGCTGCGCCATCCCAACAAGATTTTTAGCTTTGCCCCGAAATAAGCCAATACTGTTTATAAAGCTTTCGACTTCTTCTATATCTGCCACGGAAAGTTCCTCTGGGTTGGGATAACGATTAAAGAGTTTCGGTGTGGCTTTGTTGACGGATACGTCTGTGGCCTGAGCCGAAAGGATCGTTGCGGCTAGTAATTCATACGAATTTCTGTGTTCCAATTCGCATTCAGCTTCAGGATATTCGATTTTTAATTCGTCATGAGTTCGTGTGCAACGGCCCTTTGGAGTTCTTGGTCTTCCCATATTTTCAACATACAGCAGACTATGCCCGATAGTTTGGAGGTATGGCAATTGTTATTTCCTCTACCCCTCCTAGGGACTATGTTCTCTCATTCACAGTTACAGAAGGACATAACCGCAAAGCTCTAAATCAAGAAATACGTGAGTTGTTAGATACTTCTGAACTCTCAGAGTTTCAGAAAGGAGACGAAATCCAACTTTGGATAGAGAATTCTGAAGAGAACGATGCTGATCTCATCGCTTCAACCGGATTTACCCCATATCGTGATCTCGTACAGCTTCGATGCCCTTTACCAGTTCGAGAATCGAAACTTGTGACTCGGAGATTCGAATTGGGAGTCGACGAAGAGAGTTTTCTTCGTGTGAACAGCAGAGCATTCGCTTGGCACCCAGAGCAAGGCGATTTAGATGAATCAACTTTTACAGAACTTAAGAACGAACCATGGTTTGATTTGGAAGGCTTTCTTCTTTATGAACTTGATAACCAGTTGGCGGGCTTTTGCTGGACAAAAATACATCTCGACAATTCACCGCCCCTTGGAGAAATCTACGCCATAGCGATTGACCCTGCTTACCACGGGAGAGGACTAGGGATGCCGATGACTGAAGCAGGCCTGAATTATCTTCATACGAAAGGCATACAAACTGGAATGCTCTATGTCGAATCTGATAATGCTCCTGCGCTCAGAACTTATGAGAAAATAGGATTTACACATTTTCTAACTAATCGTGCATTTCGATACCGTGTATAGAAGCTCGTAAGAGAAGATATCGTCGAACGTATATGGCTAACAAGAAGAGCGTCATACCTATGGACCTTGATCGAAGCAACCTCCCAGAAGGTGAGGAGAAGTATGAGGTAGTTCGTGAAATGTTTGATCGGATTGCTCCTCGGTACGACCTAGTCAACAGAATTATGACTTTCCGACTTGATGTTCGCTGGCGCAAGAAAACAGTTAAAGCACTCGCTCTTCCCTCTGAATCAATAGTTATTGACCTTGCATGTGGAACAGGTGATTTCTGTATTGAATTGGAAAAGGCAGACATGTTTCCATTGGGCTTTGATTTTTCATTTGGAATGCTCGAAGCTTCCCGATCTACAACACAGCTCTCTCAGGCCGATGTACTCCGATTACCCATTCGAGAAAGCGCTATTGACGGGGCAACATGCGGCTTCGCTTTACGAAACCTTACAGCGCTTCCTGCATTCTTTGAAGAAGTCGCCCGCGTGCTCAAACCAGGCGGAAGAATCGGTTTTCTAGATGTTGCAGAACCTGAAAATCGTTTTTTGAATTGGGGCCACCATTTATATTTCGATCGGGTCGTCCCGAAAGTTGGAGCTCTGTTCTCAGATAAATCCGCTTATTCGTATCTACCAAGATCATTCTCTTACTTGCCGCCCTATCAGGAGATAATTACCATGATTGAACAAGCTGGATTTGAGCAAGTGGAGAGAAAACTCTTTGCCCCAGGTTCAGCCCAATTATTTTCTGGAAAGAAGATTTAGGTAACTGTTGTGAAATCAGGGGTGCACCATATTGCTCTGAACGTGACTGATGTAGAAATTGCTGTGGACTTCTATTTGAAATATTTTGATTTCGAGGAAGTACCCAAACCAAATGATAGACCGGGTGCTTGGCTTCAAGCAGATGACGGGAGGCAGATTCACCTTCGCGAGGCTGAAGTCCCTGAAGATAATGGACAGCATCTGGCATTACTCGTAGAAGACATTAACGAAACATACAAATTGCTTTCTGATGCTGGGATAGCTGTGACACTACCTAAACCAATTGGCTCGGCTCTTCAATCATTCCTTCATGACCCTGCTGGAAACCGAATTGAAATCCATCAAACTGCTTGAATCAAAGGCCAGTCGCTAACCCGATTGCTAGTAGAAGGCCAGCCAACAAATGAAGTTTTGCCGTGTTTTCGAGGATCTTAATAAGATCTGAGGAACTCTCCTTGGAATAAATGTCATAAACCAATCTCACGCTTAGGGGAAGAACAGCGAGAGCTATCAGCGCAAGATACGTATACAAAAAAGCTATCAACACATACATGCCTACAGCCCCAAATAGCAGAAAGGCATAAAACATTTGGGTTTTTGATTTCCCCAACCGAACCGCCAATGTTTGTTTACCTGTTTTTGAGTCGGTTTCGATATCCCGAAAATTGTTTACTACTAGGAGCGCCGATGCCAAGAATCCGACTGGAACGCTACACAAGATCGACACTGACTCTATGCTTTCAGATTGAACGTAAGCAGACCCCACAGTTGCCACTAGACCAAAAAATAGAAAAACTGAGATCTCTCCAAAGCCAGAATAGCCATAAGGCTTAGAACCTCCCGTATAAAACCAGGCTGCTACGATCGCTAAGCATCCAATCAAGATCAGCCAAGGGCTTGTCATAAGAGCAAGAACTAGTCCTGCGACGGCAGCTACCAGAAATGAGAGCCCAGCAGCTAGCTTTACCTTACTAGGGTCAACAAGTTCGGAACCAACCAACCTTCTCGGACCTAATCGGTTTTGATCGGTTCCGCGAATGCCATCAGAATAATCATTCGCATAATTAACGCCCACCTGGAGAGCAATTGACACAGCAAGAGCTAGAAGAAACCTGTATAAATTAAAACCAGTTTCTACTGATGTCGTTCCTACGAGAACTGGAACGATTGCGGCTGGGATGGTCTTCGGGCGCGCACCCTCTACCCACAGGCGGCTTCTCGACATGGACCCCATTGAGAGATTAGGAAGAAGCTCCCCCGAGGATCGCTTTCACTTCTAGGAATTCCTCTAGCCCATGAGATCCCCATTCTCTCCCATTCCCTGATTGTTTATACCCGCCAAACGGGGCATTAAAGTCAGGTCCGGCACCGTTAACATGCATGTTCCCAGTTCGAATTTGGCGCGCTATTTCTACAGCCCGTTCATGACTTCCTGAGATATAACCCGCAAGCCCATATACGGTATCGTTTGCAA
>Ga0115011_10001922_pt1 | contig 14657 bp, 14 predicted proteins | sample TroAtlMetagenome_2_FD_88705 | JGI IMG/M metagenome (GOLD analysis project Ga0115011, IMG submission 88705) | Marine eukaryotic phytoplankton communities from Atlantic Ocean - Tropical Atlantic ANT8 Metagenome | ecosystem: Environmental > Aquatic > Marine > Oceanic | place: Tropical Atlantic...
ACCTCTTCTGGCCCCATGCCACGAATTGTTCTTAGAACTTTAACTTTTTCATCTCTGACACTATTTGCTGATAAATCAGTTGGAGGCTCCATGGCTATTAAGCTTAAAAGCTGAAGGAGATGATTTTGAACCATATCTCTTGCTGCTCCAGCTTTGTCGTAATAAGCACCTCTGCCTCCTTCCATTCCTAGGTGTTCGGCGCAGGTAATTTGTACATGATCAATAAATCGACTCCTCCACAAAGGTTCAAAAATAGAATTAGCGAACCGCAAAACCATTATGTTCTGGGCCGTTTCTTTTCCTAAGTAATGGTCTATTCTGTATGTATCGGATTCATGGAATGTTTCATTGACAGTCTGATTTAGATTTTGAGCTGTGTGAAGGTTTGATCCAAAAGGCTTCTCAATAATTACACGAGACCATCCTTTTTCTGGGGATATATTCAATTGGACCTTTTTTAAATTATCTAGAACTACAGGAAAAAATTCAGGAGCAGTTGAGAGGTAGAAAAGTCGATTGTGAAATGTATCTTCCTTTTTTTCGTGGTCAGTTATGTATTTTTTAAGATCGGAGAATGATTTTTTTGAATTTAAATCTCCTTGGAAGTAAAAAAGTGACTTTGAAAATTCCTCCCATTTTTTTTCATTATGACCAGAGCGTGAATTTTCGTGGTTGGATCTTTCAAGTTCTGATCGCCAAATCGCATCATTTTTATCCCGCCGAGCAAAACCTATAATTTTGAATGAGGAAGGTAGTTCCTTATTTAAAAACAGATTGTATAAAGCGGGTATTAATTTTCTATGAGTTAAATCTCCAGTAGCTCCGAAAATTATTATGCTACAGGATCCTGGAATATCTCGAGATTTGAACCCTCGTCTTAATGATTCGACATAGGGATCGGGCATGATAAGTCAGTGGTTGCGAATTGGTTTTGGAAGAGTCCTTTAAGGTAAAGGAAATCCTTTGTTAAGTTCAATGACCTTTAATCTGATTTTTTCAAGTATTTCAGGTTTTTCTCTATTCTCAAGAGCCTCATGAATAAATTCTGCAATTATTAACATTTCTGTTTCAGTCATTCCTCTTGTTGTAACAGCTGGAGTGCCGATCCTAATGCCCCCAGCCTTAAATGGACTCTCAGTGTCAAAAGGGATTGAATTTTTGTTAACCGTTATCCCGGCTTCATCTAAAGTATGTTGTGCAATTTTACCGTTAATTTTTTTTGGCCTTACATCTAAAAGCATTAGATGATTTTCAGTTCCACCTGATACAATACGATAACCATATTGTTTGAGTTTTTCGGCTAGAGTATGAGCATTTTTAATGATCTGATTTTGATAAATTTTAAAATCTGGTTTTAAGGCTTCACCAAAACATGCAGCTTTGGCTGCAATTACATGCATTAATGGACCGCCTTGGACTCCAGGGAAAACCATACTATCAATTTTTTTTGCCCACTCTTCGCCACATAAAATTAGGCCACCTCTAGGGCCTCTTAAGGATTTGTGAGTTGTAGTTGTTATAAAGTCTGCATAACCAACGGGTGAAGGATGTACTCCTCCAGCAACAAGGCCTGCAATGTGTGCCATGTCTACAAAGAGTAAGGCTCCAACAGACTTTGCGATTTCCGACATTTTCTCGAAATCTATAATTCTTGGATAGGCTGAAGCTCCTGCTGTTATCATTTTTGGTTTCACTTTCTCGGCTTGAGATTTGAGCTGATCATAGTCAATTTGCTCGGTCTCTTCATTGACGCCATATGAAGAAATCTCATAAAATTTGCCAGAAAAATTTGCTGGGTGCCCATGTGTCAGGTGTCCACCATGAGAAAGATCCATTGCGAGAATTTTATCACCATGCTCTAATGAGCTGAAATATACTGCTGCGTTTGCCTGTGATCCGGAGTGAGGCTGTACGTTTGCATGGTAGGCACCAAATAATTCCTTTGCTCTTTCTATTGCCAAAGATTCCGCGATATCAACATTTTCGCATCCTCCGTACCACCTTTTTCCAGGGTAACCTTCAGCATATTTATTGGTTAGGTGACTGCCTTGAAGAAGCCGAACATTTTCGCTTGCGAAATTTTCACTAGCAATTAATTCAATGTTGTTTTGCTGTCTTTCGATTTCTTGATCAATAGCTGTTGCAAGTTCAGGATCAATTGCATTTAGACTATTGGGCTCAATGTTAATTTTGCTAATTCTTCGTACATGTCTTTCTCCGCCATCAAAATCTGCATTAATAAATGCTTCTGTTATTTCCTTGGCTGTTTCTAATTCCATTCGTTGAGCTCCTAAGCAAAGAACATTTGCATCATTATGAGTTCTTGTTAGAGAGGCATCATTTGGATCATTTACGACGGCTGCTCTTATTTGAGGGTGTCTGTTGGCTGTAATGCTCATTCCTATTCCAGAGTGGCATATTAGAATTCCTATTGAGGCTTCTTTTCGTGATATGATGTTACTAAGCTCATGAGCATAGTCAGGATAGTCAGTCGATTCAGAAGATTCAGTTCCAAGGTCTTTTGTCTCATAGCCTTTCTCTACAAGGTGGGCTATGAGAGATTTTTTCAATTCAAAACCAGCATGATCACTGGCTATAAGTATAGGTAGTGGTTTTGACATTTAGAAGTGGTCAGTTTTGTGTTTCGAGAAATTTTAATATACTAGGTAATGATACGTCTAATAAGTCTTTCGTGTGCTCATATTCTTTAATTGTTCCACCATATGGGTCGGGTACATCTGTACCGTGAACGGATTGATTGTCACAAAAATCGGTGACTAGGAAGGTCTTTTTCAATGCTTTAGGGAACATGCTTTCAATTGCTTGCAGATGGCTTGATGACATCGCAAATATATACGAGGCCTGATTAATTAATTCATCACTGACCATTTGGCTGGTATTAGCTGATAGATCTATTCCTTCTTTTTTAAGAATATCTAGGGTGTGTTTGCTGGGAGTTTGACCGCCAAACGTGGATACTCCTGCTGATGATATTTTAAAGGAAGAGCCAGTATCATTAACTAGCTTAGTAAATAATCCTTCTGCCATAGGGCTACGGCATATGTTTCCAGTGCAGATAAATAAAATTAAAGGTTTCAAGTTTTTAGATTCTCTAATTATCTAGTAGATAATTCTCTTATCGTATTATACTGGATGATGATTTCGTCGAATGATTTAGTGTCTAGGACTCCTCCACGTTTCAATCTGTCGGCTCTATCTCTAACGTCTTTAGTTATATCTGCAAAGGCCATTGCGGCTTTGACGCTTTTTGGTAGTATTATTCTGTTAACAAAATGAAACTGCACTTTTTTACTAATATCAGGAGAAATATAATGTCCTACTACCAATAACTCGCCTCGCCATGGACCACCCATAATCTTTGTTGCTCTACCCTCTTCAAGGGCTTCCAAACTTTGCTCATTTTCAAATAAACCAAATTCTTCAGCAGTACTATAATTCTCTTCCAATACATCTTTGATTAGGCTGTTTTTTGCATCTAGATAATCTGCATCAAATATTTCTTTAAGCACAGTACCTATATCTAATTTATCACCTTTGAAGAAAAGAAATTTCATTCTTTTAATTCTATCCATTTCATATAGGTGAAAGATTGATTGGAATGCCAATCTTTGACACTGTTTATCGCTTTTCGATGGAGGGGTTTCGAGAATTTCTGTTAGCGCTCTTAAGTTCTTTTCGTAGATATTATTTTTATCGTTAACATCGAGCCAAAATTTCAACCCTATTATAAGAATTATGACAAAAATAATTTTCCAGAAGTAATCAGCAATCATCGTTCTTATTAAATCTAATTAATGAAGGAATTAATTCAAGCCTTTGTAGATGCTTCTACAGCCTTAAAATTTTGGTGAATATATTCCTCATCTCGACAATTAAGGAGTGCATCGTTAAGTGAAATATGTCTATTAACTAGGAGGTGTGCAAGGCTCTCATCTATAGTGTGCATGCCTTCTTGGCTTCCAATTTGTATTAATCCTACGATTTGTTCGAATTTTCTTTCAATCATGCAAGCTCGAATTCCATGGTTAATTCTCATGATTTCTGAAGCCATCACCCTGCCGGGAAGATCTTGTCGGGTTATCAGTCTTTGAGAAACAACTGCCTGCAGGCAATTCGCTAGCTGTGTAATTATCATTTCCTGTTGATCAGCAGGAAATACGTCTATCATTCGGTCTAATGATTTTGGCGCATCAATTGTGTGCAGTGTGCTAATAACTAAGTGGCCCGTTTCAGCAGCCGTTATAGCTGTCCTGATTGTTTCTAAGTCACGTAATTCACTGACTACTATTATATCTGGGTCTTGTCTGAGTGAGGATCTCAAAGCGTTTGAAAAGCTGTGCGTGTCAGGTCCTAATTCTCTTTGTTTAACAAGTCCATATCCATGATCATAGACATATTCCATTGGATCTTCTATGGTCACTGCTACGCATGATCTTTCCTTTAATATTTTTTGAATCATTGATGCAATAGTAGTGGTCTTTCCAGCACCAGTGACTCCAGTGACTAGAATAAGCCCTTGCCTCAAAGAGCATAGATCATTAACAGATTGCCCATGTCCAAGTTGAGAAAGCTCCGGTATTTCAGTAGGTATATAGCGAAAAGCACCTTCAATTGACCCTCTTACATAATGTGCATTTGCTCTAAATCTGCCAACATTCTTGATTGATATCGAAAAGTCTAATTCAAGATCCTCTTCTAGTCGTGCTCTTTGCGATTCTGAAAGAACTCCCATCACTAGTTCCTTTGCCTCATCAGGAGTAATGTCGAATTCTGTTAGTGCTTCGAGCGTTCCATTTACCCTGCATGCCGGAGGGGCACCTCCAGTGATGTGAAGATCAGATCCTCCTCGATCTCTAGTTTCAGTTAAATAATCGACGATATGTTTTTTGCTGCTCATTTAAAGAAATTAAGATATGCCTCTCATGGCTCTGTCAAAATCAGACTCATTACCGGATGCTGTTGAAGCTTCTTCTTGAGTTAAATGTCCCTTCTGAGTGGCTTCAACTAGTGCGTCCATAAATAATTTGTTATTTGGGTTATCACCTCGACCGATAAAATCTACGATTTCAGGTATTCTGGATTCTCTTACGTAATTTCTTATGACCCCGGTGTTTTCCAAGTGCTCAGTTACTAAGTGGAGTCCTCCATAAGCTGATGGTAAGAGAACTTGGCAACAAATACCTATCAACATATTTGAAAGTAATTGCAGCTGACTTTCACGGTCTTGGCTGGGGAAAAGATTAGTCAGTCTTTCAATTGTTTCAGAGACATTGGCACTGTGTAATGTTGCTAAAACTAGATGTCCTGTCTCTGCCGCCTGAAGTGCTATTTTAGCTGTTTCGGGATCTCTAATTTCCCCAAGAAGAATAACATCTGGGGCCTGCCGCAATGAGCTTCTAAGTCCTCTTGCAAATGAATCTGTGTCAGTATGAACTTCTCTTTGAGTAAAAAGAGATTTTTTAGATTTAAACAAGTATTCTATTGGATCTTCGATGGTAACAATGTGTTTTGCAGAATTTTGATTAAGCCATTCAAGGCTTGATGCTAAAGTTGTTGATTTACCAGATCCAGTTGGTCCAGTAATTAATACTAAGCCCGATGGTGCAGAGACCCATCTCGTTAACAATTCAACTGGAAGACCTAAACTTTCAATTTCAGGGATTTCTGTATTAATTTGTCTTAATACAGCTCCTAAATTTCCGAGGTGTCTGTGCAAGTTAACTCGGAATCTAACACCATTATGCGCTACATAACTTGAGTCTCTGTCGCCATCATATTCTGGATCCGCGCCACACCTTTTCCAAAAGGCAATCATATCCTCAGATTCAATAGCTTCATCCCCAGCAATCATAAGCTGCCCGTTGACTTTCATTCTAGCCACGTGTCCTGCACTCAGAAAGATGTCACTCGCTTTATTCTCAAAAGCGGCCTTAATAAGGGATTCAATCATTGAACTCATTTTTGGAGATCTTTAATGCCCAATCGGGGCGGGTGCAATTTTATAAAACGCTCTTTAATAAAAATAGATAGATGTTTTGAATGAATAGATTTGGATTATCGCCTTTTGGCATAATCTTGATTCGATTCAAGTTCCTCTTTGTCAGGAGTTTCACTTGGGATTCCACCTTCGGGAATTTCTAATCCAGTAATCCAAGCTATCGCATTGAGTCCGACTTTTCTAAAATTATCATCTGCCCAATTATTATGAACATGCGCTCCTGTAAAACCGAAGCCTCTGCCTGCACCGTCCTTATTCTCTGTTGCCCATACAACGTGCTGCTTTTCTTTTCTTTCAAGAACAGAAGTTCGCACGTGGGGATTTCCACTATGCGCTCCATCACGCCTCTTAAGGGTCTCAGGTCCAGGAAGTGCACTGAGTATTGGGGTGACACCTTTCATGCCATCTCTAAAACGCATATGGTAATACCACTCATCATTTATCTTGAAAGGCTTTACTCCGTTAGCTACGGGATGATCTGGAAAATCCTTAAATTCTGGTGTCCAGTGAGGATTTACTGACCAATGAGCCTCAAAAAAACCACCCATCCAATCGAGAAACTTATCACCCCCTTGATTGCCTTTTGGTATCTCAACAGCATAGTGAATAGAGCCAACTCCCATGCCTCTTTTTTGGTGATAGTCTATTTGTCTCAAATGAAATTTTGCAAAGTGTGCCCCTCCTCCAGTGCAAAACATAATTAGAGCGTCTGCATTTTGCATTGCAGTTGGGTCTTGAGGCCAGCCATCTTTGTATAAACTAGTAACAATTTTATCTCCATAGTGAGCTCTTAATCTTTTAGCTAGAAGTATGTTTCCTGCATTGTGTTCGTGAGAACCCCAACCGTGAGATCTTGTGCCCGCATAAAAACAAATCTTTTTAGCGTCTTCAAGTTTAAGTCTCTTTAACATGATGTCCTTAAATTGAACTGTCATTGGTGGGCCTGCATGCAGTTGTAACGCGAGTATGCCTTGTCTTCTTTTCTTAGGGCCATTATCTGTCACTTCAGCCATGAGCTTACCATTGATGGACTGTTTAATATTATAACCCTTTGCTATAATGTGGTATTCATTCCAATCACCTTTCTTTATAGCCTTGTTTAGCTCCTTCGGGTCACCGACAGCTTCACCTTGTGTTTTTTTACCTTTATCGTCTATAGTGACGCGCTGCCCCCTTTTAGCAAAGACACCGCCAAATTGTTCGCCGTAGACGGTCCCGCTCCAAGTGTCACCAGCTTCAAAATCTGCTTGGTAACCACCTACTCTCCATTGATCAGGACCCTTATCTAATTTAAAACTTCTTACTTGTATTCCTGAATTGCCTGCATCTATTTTGAATTTTAATTTAAGTTCAAAATCATCAAGTTCTCCAGCTTCCCAAATGATAAAAGTATTTCCTTTTGTAGGATTATCTGCAGTAGTTTGACCGGTAATTGCCCCATCCTTAACGCTCCAGAATTTAGGATCTCCGTTCCAGTTTTTAAGACTCTTGCCATCAAAAATAGGCATAAAATCATTGTTGCCTTTTGCGTGGTGGTCAGCGAATAGGCTTGAGCTTGTAAGGCTCATAATTGTAAGTATTGTGCGAATTTTCATTAATAGGCATATTAGCGCTCTCCATTGCGAGAGGCAAGCTTGTAACCTGTGTTAGTAAAATGAAAGACGAACAAGAAATATCCCCAATAACGAGATCTAAAGATTCTGGTCTCGGTGTCGTTATGTTTGACTCACTTTTGTCACATTTTTCAGGTAAGAAGGGGCTTTCAAATGTTGATCCGGGTTTATTAAAACGGATGAGGCAAGAATTCGAGAGCAGTGAATTTTTTGGTGAAGATATGAGAAATCTTTGGGTGATGCTGGAGAGAATTCAAATAAAAGCAAATTTAGATCCTGGATACAGTAAAGATAGTATTGATCTTTTGAATCTTGCCTGCGGATATTGTGAAGAAGGTGCTATCTTGCCAGCTTTCTGGGGTCGGTCTGGGCAATCTGTTCAACAATTTTCTGTCGATTTGAGGGATGCAGAAATTGATAAGGCGAGGCGGAGATATGCAGCTACCGAATCAATTTTTAAATCTGCAATAGATCCTAAGGTTGTAAGTTCATCAGATGGTTCATCTAATGTAGAATTTATTGCAGATAACGCAGTTAACCTAAGTATGTATGGTCAAATACCATCTAAATTTGATATTGTTTTTATTCGACATCAGAACTTATGGCATGACAGAAAAATTTGGCAGAAAATTTATGATTATGCGTTGAGTTGTTTATCTGATTCAGGGGTTCTTATAATTACATCATATTTTGATAGGGAGCACATGCTTGCTTTAGAGTTAATCAAGCTACTTGGAGGCAAGGTGTTAGTGACGGAAAAAAATGAGTCTTCTAGAGAACTTGATTTTCCTGGAAAATCTATAGACAGACATGTTGCTGCCATTGCTTTAACCAACCCTCAGTAATACTAAGGGTGCCTACCTTTAAAGGTCAACTCAGCGACGCCTGATTTATCAAGTTCTCCTTTACCGTCAGTAACCAGTTTATTAAATTGGTCACAAGTTGCGTCATTGAGTGGAAGTTTCACGCCTGCTTCACTTGCAATGTCTGCGGCAATTCCTGAATCTTTGGCAGCATGCTCTGCGCTAAACCATGCCTCATGATCTCTAGCGATCATGTCTTCTGCATCAGTTTCAAGCACACGTGAATTTGCGCCGGTTTGTGAAAAAACATCACAAACCATTTCAAGGTCAAGTCCAAGAGAGTCTGCTAGTCCAAGTCCCTCGGCAAGTCCTGCAGTATTAATATTCATTACCATGTTTACAAGTGCTTTGACTTGGGCGGCTTTTCCGATTTCACCAATGTGCTTTAGATTAATGCTCATATCCTCTAAGAGCGGTTTAGTTGAATTGAAAACCTCTTCTTTTCCTCCAATCATCAAGTAGAGTTTACCTTCTCTTGCTTGTGGAATACTTGATGCCATGCAGCCTTCTAATGCTCCTGCGCCTACGGCCTCAGCAGCGTCAGCAACTTCTTTTTGAATGGTTGGGGACAATGTTGCGCAGTTAATAAAAGTTTTACCTTCTGCATTCATCAATAAATTATCGTTCTCTGAAAAATAGATACTTCTCATTGCTTCATCATTGGTTATAACTGTGAATATTATATCTGATGATTCTGTGACTTGGGCTAGACTTTCAGCATGCGTACATCCTAGTTCTTGAGCTAATTCTGAGGCTGCATCTTTATTCACATCATTAACTGAGGATATTTCATAACCTTTATCTTTTAGGTTTCTCGCCATGTTGGCGCCCATACGTCCTATTCCTACAAATCCAATTTTTTGATTCATGATATTATTATTAATTCTTATATTCGGGATAAAAAGGGTTTTTTTCTTTTTCTTCTCTAATGGATGTCATTGGTCCATGCCCTGGGCACACTACGGTGTTATCAGGCAGTGAGAAAATATATAGCCTATTAGTTTTTAAGGCATCTTGATATGACACCATGCCGCCGCCCATAGATCCAGCAAAAAGTGCATCACCAACGATAGCTACTGGACGTTCCAAGCCATTTATAAAATAAGTTAGTCCGCCTATAGAATGCCCATGTGTTGAATAGGTTATTCCTGAGAGTTTTCCTATTTTGAATTGATGGCCAGAGTCTATTAAATTTGCGCCACTTAGAGGCTCTTTTATGGAGACATAAACATTGGCATTAGGATAACTTTTCATCAATTTATCCAGATCAGCAATGTGATCATTATGAGTGTGTGTTAAATATATAGAAGTTATTTCAAGGTTTTTATATTTCGCCGTCTCTATTAAATTTTTGGAATCTGATCCTGTATCAAATGCTGCAGCAAGTCCTGTTGATTTATCCCAGACTAAGAAAGAATTAACCTTCATGTTATGCCAGTTGGAAGTAAAAATTTCTAGCCCATTAAGGGCTACGTCTTTGGGCCTCCAAGTTTTTTTTGCAGATATTAGAAGTGAAACTGGATCAAGTTGTAAGTGAGGCGCAATTGAATTTATTACTGATTCCGCAAATTGACCGTCTAATAATTTATTAATTTCGGCTTCCGATACATTAGCGAGTTTAGCTAATTGATGAGTTGATATGCCTATGCCTCTCATTGCCTTGCCGACAATATCCTCAAGGAAATCTTCAATGCCAATCATAATATAAATGAGTGTAAATGAAAATTAATCCTTTGTATATATGTTCATGGTATTGTTGCGGAGAAATCCAATTAGATTCTGATTGGATTTATTAGCAAAATCCACGGCGAGTGAACTTGGAGCAGATATTCCGGCTACAGTTGGAATTCCGGCAGCTAAAGATTTTTGCATCAATTCAAAAGAAATTCGGCCACTTAACAAAAGAGTATGATTTGATAATGGGAGCATGTCGTTGAGTAATGCAAATCCGATTACTTTGTCCAATGCGTTATGCCTTCCAACATCTTCGCGGATAATTATAATCTCTCCGTTTTCATTAAAGAGCGCACTTGCATGTAAGCCACCAGTCTTTTTAAATGTTTCCTGGGCCAATAATAGCTTTTCAGGCATATCCAATATTTCTTGAAATATGATATTATTCCTTTTAACGATTTTAGGGAATTCAATCATTGCAGATTCGATGGTGGCTTTCCCGCAGATTCCACAACTTGAAGATGTGTAGACGTGTCTTGTAAGGTTTTTGACGTCAAATTCGTTACCTTTTGTTAGGATTATGTCTACATAGTTTCCGGTCTCCTCGCTACCTTCCAATTGGCTAGGGCATTCTGATATTTCAAAAATTTCTTTAAAATTCTTTATTACTCCCTCGCTCAATAGAAAGCCTGCAGCCAATTCTTTATCATGGCCAGGGGTTCGCATAACAACAGCGATGTTTTGGCCTTCAACTCTTATTTCAAGGGGCTCCTCAACGGCTACCGAATCTTCAATGAGAATTCCCTCTTTTCGTTGAATTTTTCTTATATTAATTTTTTTCGAGGGATTAGCCATTATTTTGGTAGTTCATGTTTTCAAAATAATGTAATTCTGAATCCCTTACAGGTCTTTCTTTGAGAAATCCTTCTTTAATACCCTCATGAACAACATCCTGCATTCTAAACTTTTCAAGGCGTAAATTTTTCTCAGCTAATGGAAGCATGCTTCTAGGGTAAACCGCAGCTAATGGTTCAGTCATGCCATTTGTATGAATAGGTACAGTTCCGCAGCCTGCATAAATTAATTCGCCAAGGAAGTTTATAGGAATCTTTGGTAAGTCTACAGCTAGTAGTAGTATTCTGTCAGCTCTAGTACTATTTAGACTGTCCACTAATCCTCTGAGTGGCCCTTGATTCTTAACTGAATCGACGATAATTTTGTGGTGAGTATTGAAGTTTTGGTTTTCGTTGCTTGAGATTATTATTTCAGACGGCATCAATTGACTGACTTTTTGAACTTGATCTTCCCATAAAGTAGTTCTGTCGATTTTGTGAAAAGCTTTATCTGTCCCAAATCTTTTAGATTTTCCTCCAGCAAGAATAGCTGCTGCAAAAGTTCCATTCATTTATTTAGCTGAGGAGTTTGCGTGAAGGTGCCCGCTAGTTAATATTTTGGCTCTTAATCCCCCTCTTCCTTTCATTGCATCTTCTGCTCCTTCTGCGACTGCCCCATTCATCCAGTAACAAGGGGCTGCTTCTTGTGTGCCCAGAAAATCAATACCTTGAATAGTAAATTTTTTGTTGATTAAAGAATTTAAATCAACGCCGCTAAGGATAATGTTCCTCCTAAAGACTGATGGCGAAACATCATTTAATTTGAAAGCTTTGCAAATATCTTCATACACCTCTAAGGAAAAAAAAGTAATTTGTCCTTTGTAGTCTTCTTTATAATTATGGAAACGGTCGCCTATAATACCTTTCCCTGCTTCACATTCTACTTTGGGAAGTTCAATCATGGGATTGTTTCCTGGCTCTTTTCCATGATGTCCGTAGTAGTTGTGATCATCGGAAACGTAAATGTGATGAACAGTAATTTGATCAAGCATATTATTAAAAATTAAAAGAGTTCACTGCCAAGGCTCTCGGTTTTTTTATTTATTTTGCTAATGTCTAACTGAATGCTTTCTTCGAGATCCTCTGTCAACGTGGCGATCGAGTCCCTTTCAATTTTTCCATCCGAATTAAGTCTAGACCTTAAATCAATTGGTTGCCCTACGTTGGCATATACATCTCTTTTCCCCAAAGGTTTTTCTATTTTGGAGTTTATGTCCTCGTGTAGTCGAATAATTGTTTCAGTGACGCGGTCTAGGCTTGGATTTTGTTTTGCATATCCTCCTGAATATCCCAATATCCTTAATGCAAGCATTGCCTCATCCGCAATGGCTTCAAAATTTTTATGCTGATCTTTATTTGCGGTATCAATTCTTAATGAATGAATTTTCGACCGAATTTTTCTTATTCTTGAAACTAGTTCTGTGTCCTTTTGAGAAGATATATCGAGTTCACCTTCTAACCTTTTAATTATTTTTTCTGATGACTTTTCAATCAATTTTTCAACATCAATATTTTCCTTAGGAGTTTCGTAACCGTGATCTTTTAATTCCTCTGCGAGTGTTAATATGCTGATTCTAGTGATTTCATCTAGAATAGGTTTTTCCTCAGACAGTTTATCTTTAAAATTTGTGGCTATTGATCGCAATTTATTAAGAGCAATTGGTCGAACATTCTCAATGTGCGTGTATTTCAATGATATGGGTACTGCATAAACGGGTTCATTCTTTCCTAATTTCATTTGCGCTCTGAGAGCTATGAATGCGGCACCTTCGGCAAAAGGGGTTACTCTATCATTGCAGAGGTAAACGTTACCTTCAGGAAATATGACAAGAGGAAATTTTCCTTCCTCGATAATTTCTCCTGCACATTTCATGGCCTTTCGGTCACTTGCGTCTCTATCTATACTAAATGCTCCTATCCGTTGCATAACCCAAGAGGCCATGTTACTTCTTGCAAAAACATCGTAGGCAGCCATAAAAGCAGGTTTTACTTTGATCCGTCTGCATATCTCATTGATGACTTGCGGGTCACTGTGAGTTGGATGATTGCAAACAATAATATATCTAGCTTTTGCGTTTGCACCTGTTTCAAAAAAACTACTTTCTCCTGTTAGTTTTATTTTTCTTATTAGGTGGTTCTTACTTGGTAGTCCAATGAAACGATTTATTAGCCTCCCAAGACCTATAATCAAAGAGTTTGGTTTTGGGGGGACGAATTTGTAGGGTAAGTCACTAAATTCTAGCATAGCCAGAACATAATTAAGTGATAGGCTAATTACAATTTTAGTTTTTGATGAAATTCTTGTAGGAATGCAATTATCGAGCTGTAATTTTCAAGACTTCTAACATCTGTTACTTCGTCGCATGACAATTTTCTCGCATCGGCTACCTTCAAAAAATCATTTACGATTTTTACGTCTTTTAAATATATGTTTAATTCGCCAGAATATTGCATTGAGAAAATGGATAAGTTTGCAGACCCGCTCACTACTATTTTTCTATCAAATGCTAGCATTTTCGAATGAATCATTTTTGGAGAAAGATAGATTTTCGCTGAACTTCTTTTCATAATTCTCTCAGCTCTCCTGTAGTTATTTTCATTTCCAATGTTAGCCGCCTTGGATAATATTAAATCAACAGTCACATTTCTATTTGCTGCTCTAATGATGGCTTCGTCTATTTGATGGTCTCCGATGTATGCAACTTCTATATAAATCTGTTCCTTTGCCTCATCTATGAGTTGAATTAATATTGGTTTGATTTCAAATCGATTTTTTTGATCTTTTGGTTGGTTGAAGATGAATTCGATATTTCGATCAAGATTAAAGGCAGTCTCATCGGTCATTCGCGCATTGAAATGTTCAACTAGTTTATATTCATTAACGTGAAGCATATAATCATAATAGCCTCTATGCCGCTCCTCTATGTTAATGCTTCCTGTGATTAAATGTTTATTATCAAATGAATAATACTTCTGATGGGTTTTCACTCCTTTGATCCATTCAATGGTAACATTTTTCTTGTCGATTAATTTTTTACCTGCTCCATCTAAGAATTCATCTTCTGTAAAAGTTTTTGGAAATGTGGTGCGTATTAAGTTCCACCATAATTTTTGAAACCTTGAAACTTTTGATGGTAGATATGATTTACGGTTCATTTCTATCCACTCGTACATCAAAGCAGAATGTTCTTTTTTGATGTGAATTTTCACACCTCGATCTGCGGCTTTACATAGAGCATCGCCAATAGCGTTACCAATGGCATCCGATCGCCATACATACATGTGAATTTCTATGTATGAGGAGGCTGTATTAATTGATTCAATAACTGTACTAAATGTTTTTTCTGCACCATCTGCCTCTTTGGCATTATTTAGTAGTGATACATTCATTATGAGATGTTTAATATATCTAATGATGGTTTTTAAGAATTCTACCTACTTCACTAATTGTTTCGGAGTGTGTGTTTAAATCATGCCAAGCAGCTATGGTTAACTCGGAATCAGAGTTAATAAGATGAGCGCTTTCATAAGAAACCACGAAATCATTTCTCGATTCTAATTTCTTCCACCAGCCCAATTTTCCGATACCTATAAT
>Ga0115011_10001924_pt1 | contig 14656 bp, 13 predicted proteins | sample TroAtlMetagenome_2_FD_88705 | JGI IMG/M metagenome (GOLD analysis project Ga0115011, IMG submission 88705) | Marine eukaryotic phytoplankton communities from Atlantic Ocean - Tropical Atlantic ANT8 Metagenome | ecosystem: Environmental > Aquatic > Marine > Oceanic | place: Tropical Atlantic...
AGGCCAATTTAGCTGCCCTGCACCTCCAGTCATCTGTAGCGCATACCATTTATAATATATGGCAGTAATGACGGCCTGCTTCTCGCGCTTTATCCTCTATATAGTGTTTTTTTGTTCTTGAATAGGAGCATTATGATATCGCGCCCTGCTAATACTAAAAACTATGCTATCTTAGGGCTCTGCAAGCTGAAACGTTAAAGGCTTGTTAGCTAAAAATTTCTAGGTTCTCAATTAAATAAGGCAGCTGTTATGCAATATTGTCTCGAGTGTGGTCATGAAGCCGAGCGCAAAATCCCTCCTACGGATAATATGCCGCGCTTAGTCTGTCCTAACTGTAACTACATTCACTACGAAAACCCTAAGATGATCTGCGGGTCGCTAGTGATTTATGAAGACAAAGTGCTCTTATGTCGCCGTGCTATCGAGCCGCAATATGGCCTTTGGACGTTGCCAGCAGGTTTTATGGAAAATGGTGAAACCATGGCAGAAGGCGCAGCGCGCGAGAGCTTTGAGGAAGCCGATGCAGTGGTCATTAACCCGCAGCTTTATTGTCTTTATGATATCCCTGATATCGGTCAGATCTATGTGATTTACTTAAACGATCTAAAAGACGGCGCTTATGGTATCGGCTCTGAGAGCTTAGATAGCGCGCTATTTAAAGAAGAAGATATCCCGTGGGATGAGATCGCTTTTGAGGCGGTGAGACGCACACTCAACAACTACTTCGCCGATCGCAAACAGTTCGATAAGCGTGAAGACTTCCCGATTCATCAAGATCAGATTGCTAAAGACAAAAGCATTAAGCGTTATTAACACTTAATTGTAATAGCTTATCGCTTAACGCAAAAAAGCCAAGCATCGTGCTTGGCTTTTCTTCTTTTAAAATATTAGTAATGGCTAGCTGTTAATTCTACAAACCTTAAAGCCTAAATCTTTTACGCTGTCTTCTTTATCATAAGGCGCTAGCACCGCACGCACGTGCTGTTGGCCTTGCAGGTACTGCTTAGCCACACGCTGTATATCATCAATAGTCACCGCCAGAATAGCGGCGCGCATCTTACGCTGCCAGTCCTCGCCGCGATTATGCAGATTGGCAAAGCAAGCCTTGATCGCCTCCCCTGCTGGCGAGCCGGGCTTATCCATACCAGATATGATGCCCAGTATCGCCTCTTCTAGCTGCTCAGCGCTTTGCGGCTCACTCAGTAACCACTCGATACTGGCCTCAAAATGGGCAAAAGTCTCAGCGCAGTGCGGGTCGCGGTAGCTGAAAAACTTAAAGGCGCAAGCATTGGCATCATAGCCCGCGCCGCCGCCATAAGCGCCGCCGCGCTAACGAATGGCGCTATGCAAGTAGCCATTACGTAAATAAGGCGCAAGCACCATAAGCGCTGCCGTATCTGGATGGTCAGCAGCAGGTACGCTATAAGCGCTAGCGTTGTGATAGACGTTAGTCGCGACCAGCCAAGCTAAGTCCTCAGCGATAGGATCACTCTCCAGCGCCTTGACAGCATCTGGCTCGCCGTCTAGCGCTGGATCTAATTCAAGCTGAGTAAACTCACTTGGGATATTCTCCTCTATCTGCTTAGCATTTACTGTGGATGCCTTAACGTCCTGCCAGCTATCTACAATCAGATCGCTTAAGCGCTCGGGTTGCTCGGCCTCACAGATGATAACGGCGTGCTTAGGCAGGCTCAGCAAGCGCTGATGCAGCGCCATCAAGCTAGTAGCCAGCTCATCCCATTTGTTATCGTTATCACTTGCATGGGCTAAGAAATCTTTTAGGGCATTAAGCGCGGGCAGACCGCTACGGACATACTCTAGCTGCGCTTGACGGCTCATCGCTCGGCTCGCCGTTTGTAATGCGTAGGCATGGCCTGCACTGGCCAGACGCGACTGCCAACTGGCCTGACGCTGCTGCAAAATCTCCTTGATACGGTCATGCTCTTCAAAGACACTATGCTGCATCACCTCTTTTAGCAAGTCTATCGCTTCCGTCTTACGGTTCAATGCGCGAGTTGCCACCACAAAGTAGCTGCTAATCGCATGATTGTCATCGATAGCAGTACGTTGGCTGATACGGGCGGTCACGCCTGATGAGTGCGCCGCCTGCTTCGCTTGCATCTCATAAGCGTCAAGCTCATCTGTACCGAGCTCTGAGAGTAAGCTTAGATAAATCGGCAGCAGCGGATGATTAATCACCTCGTTCACTGGCAGGTTGCTCGTATCCTGATTGCCAATCGCATCAGTCAACGGCACAATCACTTGATAATAATACAAGCCATTAGTGCCTGCCTCGTATTCAAACAAAGTGCTGTCCTGTCCGCTAAGCATTACTTGCTTTTGTGTGCCTTGCTTAAAACTAATATCGGTTGGTACATCTTCTAAGCCCACTTTAGGTAATAAGCTTAGATCATCAGGCGCAGCTTGACGCGCCGCTAGATCTAGCGCTTGCTTTTCAAGGATTGCCTTATCATCTTCGGTCAAATCCATAGCGATAGTATCAAGGCGCACTTGCTCAGCGGCAGCTAGGCGCGCTGATTTTTCGCTATCAGGAACCAAAGTCACGCGCACTCGGTGATTATTATCGAGTAGATGCGTTTTAATCAAATTAGGCAGCCACTGCTCATCTTTTACTTGTTCGCGTAGCCAAGCCAAGTGCTCATCGACCTCCCACACGTCGATAGGATTGCCGTCGTGAATAGCGGTGCTAAAGCCTTCTAACATCAAGTTTAGACCATAAGGCATACTATCGCCGCCGATATGACGCTGGTCAATCTCGATCTGATGCAGTATTGTCTCGATAGTATCAGAATCGATAGGCTTGCTTGCGACATCAGCAAGCAAGTCCATAATGCCTTGCTCCACCGCCTCAGCATATTCAGGCTCAGAGCCACGCAGACCAGTATAAAACACCATTTCATAATGGCTATCGTCCAGACCTAGTAGCGGACTGGGCGACGTGCCTAGTGGATGACTATCTAGATAAGCCCGTAGTGGCGAGCCGGCATGCTCGATCAGCACCCCTTCGAGTAAACGCAGTGCCAAGCGCTGCTTAGGGTTAGTAATCGAAGGCAGTAGCCAAGCGAGGACATGGTGAGTCTGATTAGGACCGGCTTCGTCGGCAGTATAAGTATCGACAGCACTAATCGGTGCTGACAGACGCACTTCTGGACGCGAGACGTGTTTTTTGCCCGCGGCGAACTGAGTTAACGCATCATCATGAATCCGCGCTTGCGTCTCAGAGACCGGAATATTACCAAAGCTCATGATGACACTGTTTGCTGGATGATAATGGCTTTGATGAAACGCCACCAGCTCATTATGAGTCAAGTCAGGAATATCTGCAGGATCACCGCCTGAGTTATAGTGATAAGTCGTCGTTGGGAACAGATGATGGGCAACAGTATGATAGAGCTGATCGATCTCGCCGCTCATCGCCCCTTTCATCTCATTAAAGACGATGCCCTTAAACTGCGGTTTATCGTCCTCATCTAATTCAACGCGAATACCTTCTTGCGCAAAATCTAGCGGATGAATATTTGGGAAAAAAGCAGCATCGAGATAGACTTCGAGCAAATTAAAATAATCGTTTTTATTTTGCGTGGCATAAGGATACGCGGTCCAATCGGCCGCTGTCATCGCATTCATAAAGGTATTTAACGAGCGCTTAATCATCGAAAAGAACGGGTCGCGCACTGGGAATTTCTCGGAGCCGCACAGCGCGACATGCTCGAGCACATGCGCTTCACCCTTGGAGTCCATTGGCTGCGTACGAAAGCCCACCAAAAAAGCATTCTCACTACTAGGATGCGCTAAGTGATAGTGCATAGCGCCCGTTTTGACGTGTTGGCTGATGATGACGTCAATAGAGAGTGCTTCGATGTGACGATGCTCGATAAGCTCAAATGCCGGATGCAGAGTAAGATCCGCTGTAAATGTATCAGTCATAAATATCCTTGTGGCCTATTATTTTGCTCTTTGGTTCGGTGTCTAACTAGTCAGTGCTCTAGTCAGTGCTTTCGATGAAAAGTGTGTTAAGACGTTTATTAAAAAGTATCGTTGCTGCTAGATGGGGCTAGTGGTTTGATAAGTCAAGCTACAAGCGCTAACGCTCATAACTAAATTGACGTGATAAGTCTTAATCTTATAGCGCTATTTATAACCACAATTAAATTATGGATTTTACTTAACAAAGCTCAGCGCTACTGCTACTATGAATGCAAGGATGTTAATAAAGGAGTCTATTATGGGTTACCAACATATCTTATTATTCACCGACTTGCTATCGGATGCCGACATCGTCGCGCAAAGAGCGAAACGCGTGCTTGCAGGCTCGCCTGAGGCAAAATTATCAGTACTACACATCGTTGAAGACGATATGGTGCGCTTCGGTTATGAGCTGGTACCCGCGTCGAGCCTATCTGGCGAAACAGATGGCGAGCACTGGCAAGAAGCCAGAGCAAAACTGGCACAATTTCTTGATCGCAATGAGCTTAATGCGGTCAACTCTGAGGTGACAGCAGCGATCTCTAACGACCAAGGCATCGTCAACTACTGCAATAACAAGAACGTTGACCTGCTCATTATCGGACGCCATGAGCGCCGAGGTATCGCGGCTTGGCTAGTCGGCGCGACTGCAGACAATATCTTGCCTAATGCACCTTGTGATAGCTTAGTGGTCAAGCTCGATCAGCCAGTAGCGACTTAACAGCGCCTATCAGTAGTGCTATAGTAGATATCATCAGCCACAAGGAAGACTTTATGAGTTATCAACATATTTTATTAGTTACTGATCTTTTACCAGATGCTGATATCGTGGCCCAAAAAGCTAAGCATATCGTCTCTAACCGCCCGAACTCTAAGTTATCGGTACTACATATCGTAAAAGACACCATGGTTGGCTTCGGCTATGAGCTGGTGCCAGCGTCTAGTCTCTACGATGAGATCGATGATGAACGTTGCCAAGAGGCACGCGCTAAGCTAGCGCAGTTTTTGGATCGCAATGAGCTAAATGTAGTCAACTCGCAAGTGACTACCGCTATCTCTAGCAGCGAAGGTATCGTCAACTATTGTCACAAACACGAAGTCGACTTATTAGTCATAGGTCGCCATGAGCGCCACGGTATCGTTGCTTGGCTGAGCGGTGCCACCGCTGATAACATCTTGCCTAATGTACCTTGCGACAGCTTAGTGGTTCGACTCGATAAACCAGATTGATCAAGCGTCATTCTATCCGTTTATTAGCATTTAAATCGAAAGGCTAACTTTCAAACAAAAGCGCTGTGTAGCTACTACATGGCGCTTTTTGCTAACTAAATAATGCGCATTTTCCAAAGTGCGCTAAAACCATAACGCTGCATTTACTGAATAATATCAATAAAGGTCTGCCAAATCGGGCTTTGATGCCGGGCTTTGTGCCAAACTAGCCACCACGTCCTTCTTAGATCTATTCCCTTAATTTTGACAGGTACTAGACTTGCCTCCGCAAGCTCTTTTTCGATGACGTGCTGCGAGAGACAGCCCAGTCCTATATCGGCGTTGACCATATTTTTTATCGCTTCTGACTGCGCGACGGCCCGAACCACCTCCGCACCGGGTAGATACTGCAATAACTGCTCATCAATGATTTGACGAGTGCCTGAGCCTGCTTCTCGCACGAGTAAGGGCAGCTTTGAGAGCTGCTCGGTGGTCAGCTCATAACCGCCGCCCGCTTCGTTATAATTACTCAATCCTTTTAGCCACCGGCTATCACGCTTGGCGAAGACCATCAAAGTGTCAGTACGCCAAGCACGCTGCTCCAGCACTTTGCTATCGCTCGGCCTTGGCATACCTTCTACAAGCGCGATGTCGATATTAAGCTGTTCAATCTCGCTGATGACTTCGCGCGTATTGGCGATATACAGCTCGATGCTGGCTTTGGGCAGCGCTTCATATACCTGAGCCACGAGCTCGGGCAACACATAATTGCCGATAGTAGTACTCGCGCCAATATGCAACTGACCGGCTTGATGCTTATGATAATGCTCAAGGGTAAGCGCTTGTCCTAATATAGCCTGTGCTTGTACGTAAACGGCTTGGGCATTGCGATGAGGATTGAGGTTACGGCCTACCCGCTCAAATAGCGGCATCTGTAGGCGCTCTTCTAACGCGGCCAAAGCACTACTGACCGCTGACTGCGACAAGTGCAGCTGCTCGCTAGCACGGCTTGTACTGCCCGTCTGATAAATACTGACAAAGACTGCCAGCTGTTTTAAGGTAATTTTTGGCAGTGTCTGGCTAGATTTGTCCGTCAAAATAAGCGTCCTGTAACGAGTGAGTCATTGATAGATAGAGACAAGCAAACTTATAGGTATCCAAGCTTATAGCTTTCCTTTACCCAAAAAATCGATAATTCCTATCTCATCAATCTGTTTTTATTATATATGAGCTTTACTTATAATATCCATACATAAGCTAATGCCTGTTAAGACTATTAATAATTACGATGGCAACGCCTTAAAGTAACCTCAATAGCAGCAGTCAATAAGCAAAAAAACGCCCGTTAGGATCTAAATATGCCCTCTTTTGTACAAGCCATAACTGATTACGTGCCACGGTCTCGCCATCTAGCTGGACTGGTGATAGTGCTGCTCGGTAGCTTATTTTGCTTATGGCTAAATACGAGCTTGGACGTCTGGAGTCACGGCCGTATTATTGGCTTATCCTCGTTAACGCTAGCGATTTTGATCGGTATGGTACTGGGTAATACTATCTATCCCAAGTTCGCGCCAAGTTTGGCAGCTGGCGTTGGTTTTGCCAAAGGACAAATCTTGCGCTTAGCGATTATGTTTTATGGCTTCAAATTGACTTTGACAGAAGTGGCTGGCGTTGGTATGCCAGCGGTATTAAGCGACGCGTTAGTGCTGAGCTCCACCTTTTTATTGACCTATTGGATCGGTACTAAGCTGTTAAAAGTCGATAAAGAGACGACGTTGCTCATTGGTTCTGGCGCAAGTATCTGCGGGGCGGCGGCGGTTATTGCCGCGGAGCCTGTCATCAAAGCTGAAGCACACAAAGTCACTATTGCGGTGGCAACCGTTGTCGTTTTCGGTACGATTGCCATGCTGCTGTATCCCTTTCTCTATCATCTCGGCTGGCTACAAGTGTGGCTGTCACCGCAAGATTATGGCATCTATACCGGCTCTACCATTCATGAAGTGGCGCAAGTCGTCGTCGCGGGCAACACCATCAGCGCAGAGGTTGGCGATACGGCAGTGGTGACTAAGATGATCCGCGTGATGATGCTTGCACCATTTTTATTGATTTTGTCCTTTCTGCTCACCAAAAGCGGTAATGGCAAAGGAGAAAAACTACCCGTTATGAGCCGAGTCAAGCAAGTCAAAGTACCTTGGTTTGCGTTTATTTTTATCGCTATTCTCTTATTGCATACTTGGATACCAATGTCTAAAAGTATCGAGCAAAGCATGATTATGCTAGATGACATATTGCTGACGATGGCAATGTTTGCGTTAGGACTTACCACGCATCTCAGTGCGATCAAGCAAGCAGGCTCTAAGCCGCTTATTTTAGGCGCGATTATGTTTGGCTGGTTACTCCTTGGCGGTGGTCTAATTAATATCGGTATTAGCTTTATCTAATAGTTAGCTGATATTAATACGAAAGAAAAAAACCTACGCTATCATTAAAGACAGTGTAGGTTCTTTATCACTATCGGCGGGTTATGGGTTGCATGAAACCCATAAGAGGGATAGCTCTCGACAGCCAAACCTTAAACGGCAGGCATAAAAAAACGAACCCTAAGGTTCGCTTTTCTTACATCTTTTCATCTATCTGTCTATAAAGACAACTTAGATAGCAACGATGTTATGTGCTTGTGGGCCTTTTTGGCCTTGAGTTACAGTAAACTCAACTTCTTGGCCTTCAGCCAAAGTTTTGAAACCAGAACCAGAGATTTCGCTGTAATGAGCAAAAACGTCTGCGCCGTTTTCTGGAGCGATAAAACCAAAGCCTTTAGCTTCGTTGAACCACTTAACTGTACCTTTTTGAACGTCTGACATGTTGATAATCCTACTTTTTAATTTATTGATGGTCTCATTGACCGGTAACGCTTGCAAATAGCTACTGACGATAAATATTAAAACGAAGGATTATAACTAATACTACGAGGTAATGATTTGTGCAGAACTGCTCTTAAGCTTGTGCGTATTATAAAAGGCTTATCGTACTATCGCAAGTGATATATGGCTTTTTGTGTAACTGGTTACAAATCAGCGTTTTTTTTGCGCTAACTTATTGGTTTATTGAGCATTTGGCAAGCGAAAAAGGTAAATAGCAACCCCTGTACAGACCACTGCGACAAGCCACGCTATCCAGACCAGATCCTCAGGCAAGCGATAAAACAGCATAGCCGTCGATAGCCCCATCATGATGGTCGCAAGCCACTTAGCATACCAAGGTACGGCATGATTTTCTTCCCAATCACGGACGTACTTGCCGAAGTATTTATGATTAATCAGCCAAAAATGAAAGCGTCTTGAGCTGCGCGCCCAGCACCCTGCTGCCAACAGTATAAAAGGTGCGGTCGGCATCACTGGTAACAATACGCCAATGATACCCAGCACAAAAAACAACCAGCCTAGTATCACAAACGTCCAGCGCAGCGCCGCGCTGTTAGACTGATTGGTCTTGGGACGATAATAAAAGGCTTTTTTGTCGGTCATATTGATTACATCAATGCTAGTGGGCGTTTAAGAGCTATTTTTATGAAAAATAATCATGCAATAAAGACTCATTTGGCTCAATATTGTTTTTGCGTTTTTATGTGGTTATTTCATGTCTAGCGGTCTGCCTCTACCATCTGCCCATAAAAAAACCACTGATAGCAAAGGCTTAAGTGGTTTTACTGAGTATAATTACGCAAACTAGCCGCGCATCAATGAGCATCAAAAAAGGTGCTTATACTAATAGCAGCACAATCACCGTAAAGATGACGAAGTAAACAAAGACGCCAGCGGTCGCATAAAACGTCTTAATCTCTTTATTATTAATCTTAATCTTACTGAGCGTCGTGCCAAGCTTGAGCATAGAGATGGCAAAAAAGTAAAACGCCAAAGCCAGTAGCGTGATACTGATAATAAATATCACCACGGGAGCGACGATACCAAAAAAGGTCTCGGTGCCGGGGAACAGTATCTTACCTTTGATAACCAGTATCAGTAGTACGGCAGCCAGCCCCGACGCCGAGGCATGAAAAAAGATAATATCATGCCAAGAAGCATCCGTTCTATAAAAGCTATTTTCGATACCGAAATGACTATCAGCATGGTCCACTTCGGTCGCCCCTCTTTTTCCGACGGCTCGATAGGCGTTTATCTTACTGACTGTAATCAGGAAGGTAAAAAAGGTAAAGGCAATCCACAAAAAGACGTACAAGTTCAAGCTCATAACTACCTCAAGACTCATATAATTATGCATTCAATATAGCATTTATATATACCATATTATGTATTAATAAGACTAACGAGTGTACGGAGTGTTTATAAGCCTCGCTACATGATGGTTAGTTTGCGAGTATTAAGGTGGTCGAACTTGTTTGCTTTATCTTACTGACATAAAAAAACCGCTACGGCTTGAGGCGGTAGCGGTACTTTGCCCTAGGTAGCTAAAACTTAATTTTAGATACTAAGGGTGAGTTGTAAGTTAAAGTAGCTAATAGATGTATGAATGCCATTCATTGTCATTCCTGATACGCTTGCATCACCGCTTACAAGTCGTCTATGATGATGCAGTAGCTATCGATAATAGCCATTCGTAGTACGGATTCATTAGCAGTACTGATCAAAAATAATGCAGCACCACTCAATCTTGTCGGGGTGCTTTGCTTTTAACCTTGTAACGATTGTTAAAACCATCGCTGAGACACACCCGTGAACCTGAAGCAGTTAGCACTGACGTAGGAAACAAGCATGACAGACCCTAAGCAGTCTATAAATAAGAGAAACCTCTACCTGATTCGCTGATCTGATAGCGCCTTACATGTTGAGATTTTGCCTTTCTTGTTTTGCCTTTTTTGTTTTATTTAAACAGCATCAGTCTGATTGTTTTCTATCATTAAAAAGGAAACAACCATGCAGTCGACCACCAAACTGACCCTCACCCTCGAATGGTTTTTGAACCCTGATCACCTGCCCTTTATCGCGGGTGTGACCACGGGCGCATATGAGCAGGCAGGGCTGGATATCACTATCATTGAGCCTGATGACCATTATGATGGCTTTGCTGAATTGCAAAACCAAAGTATCGATCTGCATGTGAATGAGCCGATTCATCTGTTTGAGCATTACGCGCCGAACTTGCGCGCGCTGGGCTGCTTTTTTGAGACCGATGGCGGCATATTGATGCAGCAGTCCAGTATGGATAAGCTCAAGAACAATCAGCCGATTCGCATCTGTACCCCTGCTGCTGAAGAAAAAACCAATCGTATTGGCTTTGAGATATTAGCGCGCTATGCCAAGAAAAACGGCTTTATTATCAGCCGTGATAATGTGAGCTTTGTGCAAAAGGACTTCTATCATATAAAAAACCTGCAAGAAGACCCAAGTCTCGATGGTGCATGGCTGTGCTTTTATAACTTTGAAGGCGTTGAAGCGACTCATGAAGGGTTAGACTTTGAATTTATCGATCAGCATCTGTCACTCTATCCGAACTTTTCGGCGTTAGAAATCCTCACGACGGATGAGATCTATAGCGCGAAAAAAGACGCGATAGATACCTTTATCCAAGTGACCAACCAGATGACTGAGCTGTGTAAAAATGATCCAGAAACTGCCCACCATATGTATTACAACTATAGTAAAACTGAGGCGGATACGCTGATGGATGCCATCATTGATAATACGCTGGGTAGATTGATCACGCCAATCACGCCTGATGCCAGTAAGTGGGAAGCACTGCGCGAGATGCTGGCCGAGATCGATATCGTGACGTTGACGGATGAGCAATATCAATCGCTGTGGGCACTGTAGAAACTTTAGAAGTTAGGATATTTTGAAAAATAAAAAACCGCTACAGTCATGGCTGAAGCGGTTTTTTGGTTTTTAATTAATAGGTTGATACTATTCTATGAACAATAAGCAATCAAAATACTTTCTAACTGAATTACGGTAAATATTCTATAGAAGATACTCATTACGTTCTTCAATATATTTGTTAGCAAGTTCTTTAGCTTTTTTAGCAAGTATAGTCTTATCTTTCTTATCTAAAATTGCATTCATTTTGTCAAGATAGGCTTCTCTTAGCGCTTTTAGTTTCTGTAAAACTTCGTCTTGCTCATTAATAGAAATTTTATCTGAATCTGTTATTTCTATTATGAAATCAGTTGCTACACCATTTGCTCTAGTCGCCCAATCTCTCTCGTCTTCATCAGCAAACTCTGAAAAATCAAAATATTGATGAAATACTAAATTAGATGCAAGTCCGTGGAGTCCACCTTTCAATTTACTACCAAGGGCTTTCTTAAGTTCGAACTGAATATTGGAATCTAATAAATCTAGCGTAGGGTTAGTTAAATAAATATTACCTAGCCTTTTTAGCCTTAATTTTTGAAGACTAACTACTGACTCTATTCTATGTAGTTCTGCTTTTAACTCAGGCAAAGACAAACCTGATAAATCCACCTTATCCTTGTTGCGAACAATCAATAATAGCTCTTCTGCAGAATAGATTAAATCACCTAGAATAAAATAGCTTTCGAGTAGCTCGACGATTTTTTCCTCTTGCTGATTGTCTCTATATAATTCATATAGTTTTGGGATGGCATCAGCCAAAGCTCTAAAAAAATTAAGAAACAAATCCAACATTTTCTGTCCTCATAGTACGTCACTTATTTTACGCGAGGGACGAGCGCCGAGCTGAACTTTTAAAGAACACCGCCTCATGCATCGCATATTTGCCCCCTGTTAAAGGACTACGATGCTGAGGCCATGCTTTTTAAATTTTTGCTTTTCTTACAAAGCTTTTAACTGCTCCATCTGAGCCGTCATCGCGGTCAACTGCCCTTCTAGCTCAGCCAGTTTCGCCTTCTCAGCATCGACTACTTCGGCTGGCGCTTTACTGACAAAGCCTCCAATACTTATCTTACACCTTTTTTAGGTATAAAGTAGCTTGTGAAAAATACGAAATTTACCAATATTCTGGCTTTAGAATTGGTTTTTTCTTGGTAGGTACTTTATTAGGTAAGCGGCTGTCTGCCAGTTCATCATCGGTAATATACGAGCGTGTCCAGTCAGCGTATTGACTGAGACTCTGGTTTTTTGGTCGGCGGCTATCTTTTCTTATCGGAATGATGACACCGATAGTAACGGCGTCGCCCATATCTTCTCTCAATGCTCTAAGCGCAGGCTCAAGATCGGTATCATTCGAGACAAAGACCACTTGCTGTGCCTTACTCTGTATCGCATCTCGATAGGCAGTCAATGCAATATTGACATCCGTCTGCTTTTCTTCTAAGCGCCACACTTCAACACGGTCGCTTTTGTCAGGGGGTTGTTTGTATTTGAGCATATTACCTTTTTCAAACGCATAGTACCCTTTTATGATTTTTATATGATTAGGATACTTTGTTTGCAGGGCCCGATGATAAGCGTGCTGTGCTTGCTGAGCGGTTGCCCCCATCGTGGATACTTTTGATTTAATATCTGCGGTAAAGAAGTATACGGTGTCAACAATAGCGTTTGGCTCTTGTGTATGAATGATACGATTGGCGAATAGATGGTATAGATCCAGCCATTTGTCATTACTGTGCTTAAGGCAGCCATAGAATAAATTATAACCATCTATATATACGTTCGTTCTCAAGTTTAACCGCCTAAATTTCTTATTGACATAAAAAAACCGCCACAGCATGACACTGTAACGGTTTTTTTGCCCTATGCAAGCTAAAAACTTAATTTTAGTTACTAAGGGTGAGTTGTAAATTTATTATATCTACCCCAAAGGTATTATGCAAATATATTTAGTGCGTCTATTTTCAATAAAATTACTAAGTTACAACGCCTTCAACTGCTCCATCTGCGCTGTCATCGCCGTCAACTGCCCTTCTAGCTCAGCCAGTTTCGCTTTCTCCGCATCGACCACTTCGGCTGGCGCTTTACTAACAAAGCCTTCATTGCTCAGCTTGCGCGAGATACCTTCGGCTTGCTTTTGTAGCTTATCAAAAGATTTACCCAGACGTTTTAGTTCAGCGGTTGGATCGATCAGCCCTTTCATGGGTACAAGGATGCGTAGCTGACCAACCATACTCGATGAGGATAGTGGCACCTCATCACCGTCTTTTAGAATCGTTAAGCTCTCCACTTTCGCTAATGCCTTAAATTGATTGGCAATACGCGATAGACGCTGCTCTTCTTCATCAGAAATATTTTGTAGTAGCACAGGCAAGCGCACCGCATTACCGAGCTTCATCTCACCTCTGATATTACGGACGCTAGCGATCAGCTCTTGTAGCCAGTCCATATCGGACTCGATTTGCTCGCTAATCAGCGTGCTATCGGTTTGCGGGTAGTCAGCGACCACGATGCTGTCGGTGTTTTTGCGATCTAGCAGCGGCGCGATGGTTTGCCAAATCTCTTCGGTCAGATACGGCATAATCGGATGGGTAAAACGTAGTGCCGTCTCTAGCACGTGCAATAGCACATAGCGGATTTGCGCTTTACGCTCGTCTGTCACTGAGTCATCATTGAGACTGGCTTTGGCAAGCTCAACGTACCAGTCGCAGTACTCGTTCCAGATAAACTCATAGATATCATGGCTGACCATGTCAAGGCGATACTGAGCAAAATGCTGATGAATGTCTTTGATGCTAGAGTTCAGACGACTCATAATCCATTTTTCGGGTAGCTCCCATACGTCAGGGTTCGCCGTTTGGTCGATAGGCTTGGCATTGCTGTCACCATCGACACAGTTCATTAGGACAAAACGGCTGGCGTTCCAGATTTTATTACAGAAGTTACGATAGCCCTCAACACGCTTTAGATCAAAGTTAATATCGCGACCCGTGCTCGCCAAGGAGGTAAAGGTGAATCTCAATGCATCCGTACCGTAAGCGGCAATGCCCTCAGGGAACTCTTTACGCGTTTGCTTCTCAATCTTGGCGGCGTCTTTTGGGTTCATCATATTGCTGGTGCGCTTTTCTACTAGCCTCTCCAAATCGATACCATCGATGATATCGATTGGGTCGAGCACGTTACCCTTGGATTTGGACATTTTTTGTCCTTGGCCATCACGGACGAGACCATGGACATAAACGGTCTTAAACGGTACTTGCGGCGTGCCATCTTCGTTTTTCACGAAGTGCATGGTCAACATAATCATGCGCGCGACCCAGAAGAAAATAATGTCAAAGCCCGTGACCAAGACGCTAGTTGGGTGGAAAGTCTCAAGCACCTTTTTATCGGCAGCCGGATCAGCCCAGCCTAGTGTACTAAAGGTCCAGAGACCTGAACTAAACCAAGTATCGAGCACGTCATCATCTTGGCGCAGTTTGATATCGTCACTTAAGTTATATTTAGTGCGAACTTCGGCTTCATCGCGGGCGACGTATATCTCACCTGTCGCATCGTCATACCAAGCCGGAATACGATGTCCCCACCACAGCTGG
>Ga0115011_10001926_pt1 | contig 14647 bp, 13 predicted proteins | sample TroAtlMetagenome_2_FD_88705 | JGI IMG/M metagenome (GOLD analysis project Ga0115011, IMG submission 88705) | Marine eukaryotic phytoplankton communities from Atlantic Ocean - Tropical Atlantic ANT8 Metagenome | ecosystem: Environmental > Aquatic > Marine > Oceanic | place: Tropical Atlantic...
CTCGCCGGAATTCCCGGGTGAATTCGGCGGTGGTGTGATCGGCATCGAAACCGCGACCCTGCCGGACGACCGCTTCTTCAGCGTCTCGATCGGCGCCAGCGGCGACACGGTCACGACCGGCAATCACGGCCTCACCTATGGCGGTTCCGATACCGACTGGATGGGTTATGACGATGGTCTGCGGGACATGCCGGCTGAACTCGCGGCGGTGTTCGACACCACGCGCGTCGGCAACAACCTGCCAGCCGCCCAGCAGCAGGCCATCGGCCGCTCGCTGGTCAATTCCGAGCTCTGGGTCGTCCAGCAGATCGACACCGACGCCAACGGCTCGATTTCCATCGAAGCCGGTGAACGTTTTGACTTCGAAAACTTCTCGCTTGGCCTGTTGGTTGCCGGCTCGTACTCGAACGAGTGGGAAACCCGCGAAGGTCAGCGCGGCAAGGGCGCCATCGGTGCCGGCGACGAGCTGATCTACGAAAACGGACCGCCCAGTGAAGACCGCTCGGGTCTGGCCCCGGTCGGTGAAGGCATCAACAACTTCTTCGGCACAGAGAATGAGATCAACGCTTCCGGGCTGATCTCTGTCGGCGTTGACTTCTACAACGACCACTCGATCAGCTTCCTGTCGATGGCCCTGCGGTCCACCTCGAAAGAGGCCCGGATCGAAGAGCAGTTCAACGCCGGTTCCTCGGCGGTTGTTCGCGGCGATTACACCGAGTGGTTCGAGCGTCAGGTCCTGTTCAACCAGCTTCGCGGTGAGCACCTGTTCGAAAGCCTCGGCGGTTTGTCACTCGACTGGCGCCTGTCCGACGCGACGGCAACCCGCGACGCGCCCTACCAGCGCTTCGTGAACTACCAGTATGAGGACGCCCAGCAGGCCTACCGCTATGAAGGCGACATCAACGACAACTTCACGCGTTTCTCCGAGATCGAGGACAACACGCGGGATGCTGGCTTCGATGTCACCTTGCCAGTGGCTGTCGGCAGCTTCGACGTGGAACTCAAGGCCGGTTACTCCAACACCAGCCGCGAGCGTGATGCCTATACCCGCCAGTTCGCCTTCGAGCAGGGTTCCAGCGGCATTCCGGCCGACCTCCTGTTCTCGCGCATCGACTATATCTTTGCCGAGCAGAACATTGTCGACGAGCGCCTGCGTCTCGTTGAAACCGGGGGCCTGACCTTCCCGGAAGCCTATACAGGTAACCTGGATGTCGAAGGGTATTATGCCGGGCTGGACGTCGGCCTGACCGATTTCCTCCGTGCCGCTGTCGGCGCTCGCTTCGAAGACGGCACCCAGGAAGTCGATACTTACGCCTTCCCCGCCAGCGCGTCTGACTCGGGCCTGGTCGAGACCCGGATCGAGGAGGATTATGTCCTTCCGGCCCTGACCCTGACCTGGACCTTCGCCGACAATCTCCAGCTTCGTACCGGTTACTCCCAGTCGATCGCCCGCCCGCAATTCCGTGAGCTGGCCTTCGCCGAATTCTTCAACACCGATACGGACCGGCGTTTCCAGGGCAATCCCTTCCTCGTGAACACCGAAATCGAGAGCTATGACGCTCGCCTGGAGTATTACTTCGGCCGCGACCAGTTCGTGACGGTTGGTGCCTTCTACAAGGTTCTGGAAAACCCGATCGAGGAATTCATCATCCCGATCGGTGACGGGCTGAACACCTCCTTCATCAACGCGCCTGAGGCGACGTTGACGGGGGCCGAGTTCGAGTTCGAGAAGTCCTTCGATTTCTCGGACCGCTGGGATGGTGCGTTCTTCAATGACCGCGAATGGTTCATCAAAACGAACTACACCTACATCCAGTCGGAAGTGACGGCAGATGGCACGGTCACGATCGCCCAGGGTGCCTTTGGCAGCCCGTCAGCGATCGTACTGAACGCCGCTGGTTTCGTTCGGGATGGTCGTGCCCTGCAAGGTCAGTCGGAGCACCTGTTCAACCTGCAGGTCGGTTTCGAAACCTTCGACGGCCGGGCCCGCGGTGCACTGCTGTACAACTACACCGGTGAGCGGTCTCGCGCCGTGGCCAACCTGTCGGACAATCTCCCCGAGATTTCCGAACAGCTCCCGGCCTCGCTCGACTTTGTCTACTCCCGCACCCTCGATCTGGGCGGGAATGACTGGGACTTCGGTTTCTCCGTCCGCAATATCATGGGCGAAGACTATGAAGCCACCCAGTCTGCCGGCGGCGTCGAACTGCCGGTCGACACGTATGATGTCGGGACTTCGCTGAGCTTCTCGGTGAGCGGCGCCTGATAGTGTAACAAAGCGGGGCGGACCGGCGGTCCGCCCCGTTTTTTCACGACCAAACGATATACCGCGAAACGTCGTAAAACTAACCGCGAAACGTCGTAAAACTGACGTACAGCGCGTGTATCCGAAGTCATCCCCGACGGATTGGGCGCCCCTGGCGCGTTCCATGTCCCGGGGCGTGCAGACGGGCGCTGGATTTGATGACGCATACACCAAGCACCACTCAGGCGCAGCGCGGTCCCGGCCGCATGCCGGTGATGGTCAGCCTCCTGATCCGCGCCGCTGAACTGGTCCTGCTTGTCGCCCTTACATTTGTCCTCGCGCGGATGATCTGGCTGGTCGCATTTGGTGCCAGTGCCGGAGACTTCCGGCAGGACAGCGTCGAAACCGCAGCCTTCGCCGGCTCCGGCAGTGCCTATGACGCGGACCTCAATCGCCTGGCCCGCACGACCCTGTTTTCCGATCCCCGCACGATCGCGGTCGCCGACGCCGCGCCGACGCAAGCGCCGGAAACCCGGCTCGCCCTCGTCCTGCGCGGTGTGCGCCGCGGCGCCTCACCGGATACCGGCGGCGCCATCATCCAGACACCGGACAACCGCCAGCGCTTCTTCCGCGTCGGTTCGGAAATTCTTGACGGCGTGACGCTGGACGGGGTGCTGGTCGATCATGTCCGGATCAGCCGTCGCGGTATCGCCGAAGTCCTCTATCTCCGTCCCGAGGCGGCGGCCGCCGCGCGCGAGGCCGGTGCCCCGGTCCAGGCCCAGGCCCCGGCCCAGGTGGCGACAATGTCCGGCCCCTCCCGACGCGGTCAGCTCGAAGATGTCGGCGGCCTGTTTCAGGTGCGGGCGCGCTATTCCGGCGAGACGCTGACCGGCTATCGCATCGAGAGCGGCAATGCCGCCATGCTGTCAGTTCTCGGGCTGCGCGAGACCGACGTGATTACTGCCATTGAAGGCCGACCTGTCGCTGCGATCGGTGATCTCCAGGCCCTGATGGCCCGCGATGACGACGACACCACCATCCGCTTTTCCATTTCCCGGGGCGGTTTGCCCCTGACCATTTCGAGGACATTGCCGCAATGACCCTGTTTGCGAAAAACGCCCTGGCTGCCCGGTTTGCGCTCGCGGCCCTGTGTGCCCTGTCTGTCCTCGTGGTGGCCCCGACGGCCCGCGCCCAGGACCAGGTGGTCAATTTCAACCAGGCCGAGATCCAGGCGGTCATCGATGATGTCTCGGCGGTGACCGGCTATACCTTCATCGTCGATCCCAATGTGCGGGGCCGGGTGACCATCACCTCGCAGGCGCCGCTGACCTCGGACCAGTATTTCCAGGTCTTCCTGTCGACCATGCGGGTGCATGGCTACACCGTGGTGCCGACCGCGTCGGGCGCCTACCAGATCGTCCCGGACCAGGCCGGCGCACGCTCTGCCAACCCGGTCAATTCCAACCTGCGCGGCGACCAGTATGTGACCGCTGTCGTCCGCTTGAACCATGTCGCCTCGCGGGATGCGCTGGCGGTTGTGCGGCCCTTGGTCGGCGCCCAGGGCAGCGTCAATGCGACCGAAACGGGCAATGTGCTGGTGATGGTCGACTATGCCGAGAACATCGCCCGCTTGCGCCAGGTCATCCGTGATCTCGACCGTGACACCTCGGTCGTGGAAATGATCGAGCTGACCAATGTTTCGGCCGGCGACATGACGCGTATCCTGCAGCAGATGCGGACCAGTTCGACCGCGGGCGAGGACGAGACGATCTTCAACGTCGCCATCGCGCCGATCCCGGCGTCCAACACTGTCCTCCTGCGCGGCAATCGTAACGCCGTTGACCGCATGATCGCCCTGGTGCGCCGGGTCGACAGCGTCAGCCAGTCGAACCAGAGCTTCCGCGTCATCTATCTCAGCCATGCCGATGGCGAGGACCTGCTGCCGATCCTGCAACAGGTGGTCGACACCCTGGTGGCCGGTGAGGGCACGACGCGGGCGCCGTCGGTCTCGCACCATGCCCCCACCAATGCGCTGGTCATCAATGCCGAGCCGGAGGTGCAGCGTCAGCTCGAACTGGTGATCCGCCAGCTCGACATCCGCCGGCCGCAAGTGCTGGTCGAAGGCATCATTGTCGAGATGTCCGACAGCACCGCCCGCGAACTCGGTGTGCAGATGCTGCTGGCCGGCGGCGAGGGCGACACGCCGCTGGCGATGACCCGCTTCTCCTCCAGCAATCCCGACCTTCTGGCCCTGACCGGTGCCGCGACCTCACCGGGCGATGATGACAGCGATCTCAACGTGTCGCTGCGCGATGCGGCGATCAACTCGCTGCTCGGCGCCACTGGCGGCACGCTGGGATTTGGTGGCCAGAACGGCAGCGGCAACCTGTTCGGCCTGGTCCTCAACGCGGTCGAGAGCGACGTCAATTCCAATGTCCTGGCCACGCCGTCGATCATGGCGCTGGACAATGAGGAAGCCTATTTTCTCTCCGGTCAGGAAATCCCGGTGACCACCGGCGAAGCGCTGGGCTCGAACAATACCAACCCGTTCCGCACGGTTGACCGTGAAGAGGTCGGCGTGAAACTGACCGTCCTGCCGCAGATCACCGAGGGCAATACGGTGCGTCTGCACATCGTCCAGGAAGTCTCCTCGGTGGCTGGTGCGGTCAATGCCGGCTCCTCCGACCTGATCACCAACAAGCGTGAAATCTCGACGACGGTGCTGGCCGACAATGGCGAAATCATCGTGCTGGGTGGCCTGATCCAGCAGGAGGACGAAATCAGCGAGGACGGCGTGCCGGGCCTGCGTCGCCTGCCCGGTGTCGGTCGCCTGTTCCGGTCCGACCGTACCCAGACCCGCCGCACCAATCTGATGGTCTTTATCCGCCCGACCATCATCCGCTCCGAAGCCGACATGCAGGCCCTGACCGACAATCGTTACGACTTCATCCGCTCCGAGCAGATCGCCGGCAGTGCCAACGGCACCAGCTCGCTGGAATCGATCGTCGAGATGATGCTGGTCGAGATGAACGCGCCTGTCGCCACAGCGGAGGTGTCGGGTGACTGAGACCGCTGCAGCCCTGTCCGCCCGCACTCCGGTCACCTACGCTTTCGCCCGCCAGTCGGGCGTCGCCTACCAGCCCGCCGGCACCGCCGGCGGTGGCGACATCTTTCTGGTCCGCAGCGGTGCCGACCGTCGTGCCTTGCTGGAATTGCGGCGCGTGGTGGGACGGACCTGTCCGGTGCGCGAGTGTCCGCCAAGCGAGTATGACCGTGCGCTGTCCGACATCTATGCCTATTCCGGCCTTGGCGAGGACGCGATCGACAGCGCCGGCGAGAGCGATGAAAGCCTGTCGCGCCTGATCGATGAAATGCCGCGCACCGAGGACCTGCTGGACAGCGAGAGCGACGCCCCGATCATCCGCCTGATCAATGGCATGATCGCCGAGGCCGTGCGTACCGCCGCATCCGATGTTCATGTCGAACCGTTCGAGGACCGGGTCTCGATCCGCTACCGGGTCGACGGCGTCTTGCACGAGACGGCCGCCGTGCCGCCGCGCCTGGCGTCGCCGTTGGTGTCGCGTATCAAGGTCATGGCCCGTCTCGATATTGCCGAGAAACGCATTCCCCAGGACGGTCGCCTGTCGATCTCGCTGGGCGGCCAGTCGGTCGATGTTCGTGTCTCAACCCTGCCATCGCGACATGGCGAGCGGGTGGTTCTGCGCCTGCTCGATAACTCCGCAGCCCGCTTCAAGCTCGATGATCTGGGCATGCCGGCAGCGATGCTGGCTGACATGAAGAAGGCGCTGGCCCAGCCCAACGGCATCATCCTGGTCACCGGACCGACCGGCGCGGGCAAGACCACGACTCTCTATGCGGGGCTGAACCTGCTCAACGAGGAAACCCGCAACATCCTCACTGTCGAGGACCCGGTTGAATACGCCATCGACGGCATCGGTCAGACCCAGGTCAATGCCAAGGTCGGGATGACATTCGCCGCCGGCCTGCGCGCCATCCTGCGTCAGGATCCGGACATCGTCATGGTTGGCGAGATCCGCGATGTCGAGACCGCCCGGATCGCGGTCCAGGCCAGCCTCACCGGGCATCTCGTCCTGTCGACCGTGCACACCAATTCCGCCATCGCCGCGATCCCGCGGCTGCGCGACATGGGCGTGGAAAGCTATCTGCTCGCCTCGACCCTGACCGCCATCGTCGCCCAGCGTCTGGTGCGGCGCCTGTGTGGTCACTGCCGCGAGGCCTATACGCCGGACGAGGCCGAACTCGCCCTGCTCGGCCTGACCGCGCCCAGCGATGCAACGCTGTGGAAGCCGGTTGGTTGCAGCCATTGCAAGCAGACCGGCCATGACGGCCGGACCGGGCTCTATGAGCTGGTCATGGTCGACGACACGCTGCGCAAGCATATCCATGATGATGCCCGCGAGGCCGACATGGCCACGCATGCCTTCGCCCATCGCCCGACCCTGTTCCGCAATGGTGTTGACCTGGCCCTGGCCGGGACCACCAGCCTGGCCGAAGTCCTGCGCGTCTGCCGCGAGGAAGGCGAGCGTCATGCCGGCGTTTGAGTATGAAGCCCTCGATCCTCACGGCAAGAAGTCCCGCGGCCTGATCACCGCCGACAGTGCCTTGGCGGCGCGTCGCGCTTTGCGCGGGCGGGCCATGGCCCCGCTGGCGATCCGGCAGGCCGAGACCCGCTCCGGCGGTGGCAGCGGCGAGGCGGTCAGCCTGACGGACCGGCTGCGCCGCCAGGACCTGTCCTCGCGCGAACGCATGCTGGTGACCCGTCAGCTGGCCAGCCTGCTGGGCGCCGGCATGCCGGTCGCGGAGTGTCTGGGACTGCTCGCCGACCAGGGCGGGCGTCACCACATGCGCCGCGTCCTGATGGCGGTGCGGGCCCGGGTTTCCGAGGGTGAGCGCCTGTCTGATGCGATGCAGGCTTTCCCCAAATCCTTTCCGGCCGTCTATCGAGCCATGGTCTCTGCCGGCGAAGTGGCCGGCGGTCTCGACGCGGTATTGTCGCGTCTCGCCGATTACCTGGAAAAGGAAGAGGCCGTTGCCAATCGCATCACTGGCGCCCTGATCTACCCGCTCGTCCTGAGCACGGTGGCGGTGGGGGTGGTCACCTTGCTGATGACCTTCGTGGTGCCGCGCATCGCCGAACAATTCACCGGCATGGGAATGACCCTGCCGGCGCTGACCCGGTTCATGATCGGGGCGTCCGGACTGCTGACCCAAGGATGGCCGTGGATTCTCGGCCTTGTTGTGGCGGCTGTCATTGTCAGCAATATCGTGTTGCGCCAGCCGGCCGCGCGACTGGCCCTGCACCGTGGTTTGGCCCGACTGCCCGGCCTTGGCGGTTTCCTGCGCAAGGTCGAGACGGCGCGTTTTGCCCGCACGATGGGCATTCTGATCGAGAGCGGGGCCATCCTGCCGGACGCCTTGCGGGCGGCGGCGCGGGCGGCCTCCAATCTGGCTTTCCGCGACCGTCTGGAGCGGGTTCTGGTCGAGGTCGAGAGCGGGCGTGGCCTGACCGACGCCCTGCGGGCCCAGTCCTGGTTCCCGCCGCTGATGCTGTTCATGGTCGCCGCCGGTGAGCGGTCCGGCGCGCTCGGGGAAATGTTCCGCCGTGCCGCCGACCAGCTCGATCAGGATATCGACGGCGCGATCGGTGTCGGCCTCAATCTTCTCGAACCCGGGATCATCCTCCTCCTGGGCATTGTGGTGATGGTGATCGTCCTGTCGATCCTGCTGCCCATCCTTCAACTCAACACTTTGGCCCTGGGCTAGGGAGACGTCGATGACCGACCAATGCGCGCATGATCACACGGACGAAGCGGCCCGCAAGGAGGCCGGCTTCTCGCTGCTGGAAATCCTGATCTCGATCACCATTCTGGGCCTGCTGGCGACCATCGTCGTCATCAATGTCCTGCCGGCCCAGGACCAGGCGATGGTCCAGAAGGCGCGGACCGACATCGCCACGCTGGAGCAGGCGCTCGATGCCTACCGCATGGACATGCGCGAATACCCGACTTCCGAGGCCGGGCTGGTGGCGCTGACCACGGCTCCGCGTGACGCCGGAGCGCGCTATCGTGAAGGCGGCTATATCCGCCGCCTGCCGGATGACCCCTGGGGCAATCCCTACCAGTACATCTATCCCGGTCGTAACGGCATGCTGGACATCTTCTCGCTCGGTCGTGACGGCCGTGAGGGCGGCGACGGTCTCGACGCCGATATCGGCAACTGGCAGGGCTGATGACGGCAGACCCGACATATCGCGGCCCGGACGCCGGTATCTCGCTGATTGAAATCCTGGTCGGCGTCTCGATCCTGGCGATCGTGGCCTTCGCCGTGAGCCTGTCGATGGCGCCGGTCCGTTCGCCCCTGCAGGCGTCGGCCGAGGCACTTTCGGCGCGGCTGCAGGTGGCCAGCCAGGAAGCGATCATCTCCGGCGCGCCGGTGGGTCTGGTGATCCATGACTTTGGTTCCGGCTATGGCTTCTACCGCTATGTCGACCGCCGCTGGTGGCCGCTCGCTGATCATCCGGCGCTGCAAGCGCGCGTCCTGCCGGACAGTGTACGGCTGATACCGCGCGACGTGATGTATGTCGCCCGTGACGCTGATGAGTTGGACGATGGCGTCGATCAAGCAATGGCCATTCCGGTTGTCTGGTTCGATCCGGCGGGCCTGACCGAGCCCTTCGGCCTGCGCCTGGAAGCGGCCGGCGAGACCGTCGATCTGGACTGGCAGATGTCCGGTGGCCTGGCCTTGTGCGACAGGGCTGAGCCATGACTGTGGGGCGGACTGACAACGGCTTCTCGCTGATCGAGATGATGGCCGCGCTGGCCGTGGTCGCCATCGCCGGTCTGGCCTTGATGAGCCTGACCCAAACCACGACCCGCAATGCCTCGGCCGTGGAGCGCCGGGCGCTGGCTGCACTGGCGGCGGAGAATCTGCTCAACAGCGAATGGCTGCGCGAGGGCGTGCCCGAGGCGCGGTCGGGCCGCTACGAGCTGGGCGGTATCACCTATGACTGGCGTACCCGTGTCGTCGCGACCGGCGAGGTCGGCTTTGTGCGCATTCATCTCGAGCTGAGCGAGAGCGATCAGGACCAGCTCCTGGCTTCACTGGACACGTTTCGCCGGGTGACGCCATGACCCCGGTTCAGCCATCCGCACAGGCCGGCTTCTCGCTGACCGAGGTCCTGGTCTCGGTCTTCATCTTCGCCCTCATCGGCTCGATCTCGGTCGCACTGATGGCGTCGAGCCTGTCGGCGCAGGAACAGAATTCCGACGTGCTTGATCAGGCCGCCATGCTGGACACCACCCGCACTCTTTTGCGTGAAGATCTCGGACAGGTCGTGTTGCGCCGGGTACGCGATGCGGACGGCCGCACCCGCGGCGCCTTGTTCGCCGGCGATGTGGACGGGGTGGACCGGAGCGGTTTCGGTGACGGCGCGCGTTCCGGCGATACCATTCTCACGCTGACCCGTCGGGGCCGGGCCAATCCCGGCCTGCTGCGCCCCCGCTCCAGCCTGGTTCGGGTCGACTATGTGTTGCGGGACGGCAATCTGGTTCGTCGGATGCTGCGCCATGTCGATGGCGGCCAGCCGGTTGATGATGGCGAGACCGTCCTGGTCGCCGGCGTCAGCAATGTCGAGCTCGATTTCCTGGTCGGCGCGGCGTGGACGCGGCGGGTGATGCTGAGGTCGGGCCAGGGCGAAGCCGGGCTGCCGCGCGCCGTGCGCCTGCGCTACAACGCGCCGCGCCTGGGTTCCGTTGAACATGTGGTCCTCACATCGGGGGCAGGCGGATGATCGGGCGACCCGTTGACCTGTCTCACCGTGAAAGCGGGGCCTCGCTGGTCAGTGCCCTGTTGCTGGTCGCGGTCATGGCCTCGATGGCGATGATGCTGGCCGGTGAGCTGCGGGTCTCGCTGCGCCGTTCGGCCAATATGGAGGTGCGCGACCAAGCCTATTGGTACGCCATCGGAGCGCGTGAATATGCCAGCGGACTGATCGGGTCCGCGATGGATGACCCGGCCACGGCGCTGCGTCCGGACGCCGCCTGGCTGCGCGGTGCGCGCGATTTCCCGATCGAGCGCGGTGTGCTGTCCGGTCGCGTGCGCGATGGCAATAACTGCTTCAACATCAATGGCCTTGTGGTCGATGACGGGCAAGGAGGTCTGGTGGTCGACGCCCTCCAGAAACGCCGCTTCGAGCGCCTGATGACCGCTCTGGGCGTGCCCGCCACGGATGCCGGACGGATTGCGGCGGAGGCCGGCGACTGGATCGACAGCGATGTCCGCCCGATGGCCGGTGGCGCCGAGGATGAAGTCTATACCCGCCTTCCCGAACCCTATCGCAGCGGCAATACGCTGATGGCCGAGCGTGAGGAATTGCTGGCCCTGGCCTCGATGACTCCGGCGCTCTATCGACGGATCGAGCCGCTGGTCTGTGCCCGCCCTATCGCGGCGGCGCTGCCGCTCAACATCAACACCCTGGCCGCCGACGACTGGCCACTGCTGGTGGCGCTGTTCGACGGCGAGCTGGGCAGGGTGGCGGTCGAGGGCGTTCTGCTCGCCCGGCCGACGTCCGGATTCGCCAATATCGAGGCGTTCTGGGCGCTCGAGGCGATCCAGGCGCTCGACCCTGATGCGATCTTGCGCGAGGCGATCGGACTTGAAACCCGGTATTTCTCGGTCGACGTGGACGTCCTCCACGACGGTCAGACCTACCACCTCGATGCCCTGTATGAATGGACGGGCGGTCCTTTGCCGACCCGTCTCAACCAACGTTATGGACAAGTGACATGAGTCAGGACCTGATCCTGAAGCCGACGCGTGAGGGCGCGATCGCCTGGTCGGTGGTTGACCGGCGCGCAGCGACCCGCTTGCACGAAGGCCGGCTGGCGCCAGGTGACAGCCTGCCGGACGGTGTTGCCAATTGGGTTGACCGGACGCTCGTGCTGCTGCCGGGCGAACAGGTCCACCTGACCCGACTTGCCATCCCGGCGAAGTCCGAGCGTCAGGCGCGTCAGGCGGCGCCCTTCCTGCTCGAGGACGAACTCGCATCGGGTCTGGCCGAAACCACGATCCTGCCCGGACCCCGCTCTGACGATGACCATCGCTGGGTGGTTGCGGTCGCGACGGTCTTGCTCGATGACTGGCGCCAGGCGCTGGACCCGTTGATCGTTCGCCCCGCCTTCGTCGTGCCGGACAGTCTTGTTGCCGCCGAGCCTGGAGCGGCGTTGACCCTTTATGACCGTGGTGACGCGATCCTGTTCGCCCATGACCCGGACTCCGAAGCGCCGGCCCGGCCGCTCGCCGGCGTGATGGACACCGCGCTGTTCGGATCGGTCGTGCAGTCGCTGGTCAAGGCCGCCGGAAGCGGAGAGATTGCCGCGTCACGCTCGCTGGGGCTGACCGGCGCCAATTTCCGCGCTATCGGCCAGGGCGGTATCGATTTGCGGGCCAGCGCCATGGAGGCCGGTCGCCTGGCAGCCCTGCCGCGCCTGTTCGGGGACAGTTTCGCCTCGACCATGGACTGGTCGGCGCTGGTGCGGCCCCTCCGTCGCCCCTTCCTGATGGCCGCGGGCCTGCTGCTGGCCTTCTGCCTGCTGATCGGCGGCGAAACGATCTACTATCGTGTCCAGGCCGAGCGCTTCGAAACCGCGACGCTGGCCGAGTTCAACCATGCCATGCCGGAGGTTGGCCGCGCGGTCATTCCGGCCGAAGCCGAACGCCTGCTGCGTACCCGGGTCGAGCATTTGTCCGGTGATGGCCAGTCCGCCTTCCTGCAGCTGGTCACGGCCCTGGATGAACTGACCGACGGCAATGACCGGATCCGCATCGATCATCTCCGCTTTGACCCGGCCCGGTCGGCCCTCTCGGTTGGTGCGACCTGGTCGGACTTCTCCGATTTTGATGATCTCAACGCCCGCGCCGACCAGCTGGGCCTGCGTCTGGAGGATGGCGGTGCCCGCGAGAGCAGCACCGGAATCGAAGGCGAATTTGTGATGAGGCTGCCATGATGACGCGTTTTGCCCCGGTGCTGGCCTGGTGGGACGGCCTGTCCAGCCGTGAGCAGGTGATGATGGCGGTGCTGGGTGCGCTGTCCGTGATCCTGCTCGTCAGCCTGCTCATCATCCAGCCGCTGCTGGGTGCCCATGAACGGGCCCGCGACAGCTATGCCGCGTCGATGCGCCTGTATCGCGCCGTCGAAACCGACGCCGACATCTTGCACGCCCTGGCGACCGAGGCACCGGTCAGTACCCAGCCGGACCAGTCCCTGCGGGCTGTGGCCGGTTCGATGGCATTGCGCCACGATATCGCCCTGGCCCGCATGGTGCCCGGCGAGGATGGTGGTCTGACGGTCAATATTGATCGCGCCGAAACGGCTGCGGTTCTGGCCTGGCTGGTCGATCTGGACCAGCGCTACGGCATCCGCGCCCAAGCCTCGACGCTGGACCGGGACGCTGACGGTTTCGTCTCCGCGTCCTTTGTGCTCAGCCGCGGGGGGGCCTGATGATCGGTCGTGTCCTGCTTGTTGTCGGTCTGCTGGGTATCTGGCTGATCGTGTTGATGCCGTTGAAACTGGTCGCGCTGGCGGCGGGCGGTGCGCCGGTACTGGGCTATCGCGATGTCTTCGGCACGATATGGGACGGGCGGGTCTATGGGTTGGAGCTCAATGGCGTACCGGTCAGTGAACTCGACGTGTCGCTCGATCCGCTGGTCCTGATGACCGGCCGCATTGGCGGTGACTGGCGGGTCAGCGACAGCAACCTGCGCGGGTCTGGCGCGGCGCGGCTTTCCGGCACCGGCTTGCAGCTGGAGGCGACCCAGCTGGTTGTCACACTGGAGCGTCTGGGGCTAGACGCGGTACCCGGCCTGGATCCCCGTGAACGGGTTTTTGTGCGCCTTGATCGTCTGGACTATCTCGACGGACGCTGCCGTCAGGCATCCGGATCGGCCCGTACCGGCGCCCTGGTCGGACTGGCCCGCCTGTACGCACAGGACGGCCCCGAGCTTGTCGGCGAGCTTGGTTGCGAGGACGGGCGTGTGGTTCTTGACTGGTCGGGCGCGACGGACGGGCTTTCACTTGAGGGGCGCGTCAGCTTCCGCCCGGACGGCTATGACTGGCAGGCCCGTGTCGAGACGGGCTGGCCGGACTTTGCCGAGGCGCTGGCGCTGGCCGGGATGCAGCGGGACGGCAGCGTCTGGACGGCTGAGGGCAGGGTCAGCCTCGATGCCCGAGCAGGCGATCAGAATCCGGGATAGAGCCCCGGTCCATAGGCCCTGTGCAGCCAGCCGGCGAGAAAGCCCAGCGCCAGCCACGGACCGAAGGGCCAGGGTTGGCTGCCATCGGGCAGGCGCCGCTTCAACAACGCCAGAATGCCGATGAAGACCAGCGCGCCGGCGGTTCCGATCAGCACGATCAGCGGCAGCAGCCAGCCGCCGCACCAGGCCCCGGCCGCCGCCATCAGCTTGGCGTCGCCCCGACCGAGACCGTCCCGACCGCGCAGGCGCCGGTAGCCGATCTCGATGGCCACGAAACTGCCATAGCCCAGAGCGGCGCCGATCAGGGACGTCCATGGAGTGTCCAGCCAGACCGCGTTCAGGATGACACCGGCGAGGGCCAGCGGCAGGGTGCCGATGTCCGGCAGGCGGAAGCTGCGCGCGTCAATCCAGGCAAGCCAGGCGAGGCCGGAGGCGAGGACGACTGTGGCGAGGTGAATGTGAATCATTCCCGTCCTGTCACAAAAGTGTAATACGCATGGGCCACAAGGTCTGGACTCAATGAGGGACGACACCATGACAGACGCCGCGCTGGCGCTCCAAGCCGAAAATCTCCGGATGACATTCGGCGAAACCAAGGCGCTCGACGATGTCAGCCTGGCCGTGAAGTCCGGCGAGATGGTCGCGCTGATCGGTCCGTCCGGATCCGGCAAGTCGACGTTGCTGCGTGTCGCCGCGGCGCTGCAGGTTGCGGACGCGGAAAGCGGACCCGTCTCCGTTCTCGGCAAGACCATGCAACAACGCGGCAAGCTGTCGGGCGGGGTGCAACGCAACCGGATCCAGCTGGGCTTCATCTTCCAGCAATTCAACCTGGTCGGACGCCTGTCCCTGTTCCAGAATGTGCTCGTCGGCGCACTGGGTCGCTTGCCGACCTGGCGCGGTGTGCTGGGCATTTTTCCGAACGATGTGAAGCAAGCCGCCATGGATGCGCTGACCCGCGTCGGCGTCGAGAGCTTCGCGGCGCGCCGGGCCTCCAACCTGTCCGGTGGCCAGCAGCAGCGCGGCGCCATCGCCCGCGCGCTTGTCCAGGGCGCGAAAGTCCTGTTCGCGGATGAGCCCATCGCCTCGCTCGACCCGGTCTCGGCCCGCAAG
>Ga0115011_10001928_pt1 | contig 14637 bp, 7 predicted proteins | sample TroAtlMetagenome_2_FD_88705 | JGI IMG/M metagenome (GOLD analysis project Ga0115011, IMG submission 88705) | Marine eukaryotic phytoplankton communities from Atlantic Ocean - Tropical Atlantic ANT8 Metagenome | ecosystem: Environmental > Aquatic > Marine > Oceanic | place: Tropical Atlantic...
GGTAGGTGGCGATCAAGAAGACCACCCCGAAGGTGGGCAGCGCTGCCAACCAAAAGGTCACGGCAAACCCACCTGTCCACCACACCAATACACCTGCGGTCAACGCAGTGAGGCCGGCCGAGGTCTTGGAAAAGAAACGGGTAAAACCGATTACCGCTGTCTTGCGATGGCGCTCACCTCGTTGGGTCAACCAATCTAAGATGATGGCTTTATGGGTGCCAGTGCGCAGGGCCTCCCCAACCCCATAGAGGGTCATCGCCGCCACGACCCACCAAAGCGGGTGATTTGTCTGACCGGCGAACCCAAAGCCAAGACAGGCGATTCCGGCGCAGCCAAAGCTCATCATCAGGCCGCGGCGACGACCCAATCGATCAAAAATCGCGGCAAACGGAATCTCCAAGGCGACGAGAAGCATCTTCTCATAGGCCAAGAGCGCACCTACTGCCGCGTAGCCCAAGCCAAGGTCAAAAAGTAGAAACAACACGATGAACGGATCGAAGAACCGCATATTCCGGAGCACGGCGTACATGCAGAAACGGGGCACCATGTCACGATCGAGCTCGACGGTATCGGTCATCACCCAAGCCTACAAAAACGGACATCTCGGAGGATTTCGAGCGCATTCACGACGCTTGCCGCGGACGGTTGCCGGGGAACACTGCACAGGCCAAGGCGAAGCGCGTGAATTTGTGCATAATGCCGACGCGGTGCAATGCGCATGAGGATTCGATTGACCCATCATCATTCATGGACGCTCACTGCAAGCGACCCAGCCCCTGGAAAGGAGCACAATTGAGCGTGATCGTCGACTTACGGGATGTGGCCAAGGAGTTTCCCTTGGGCAAGACCACAGTGCACGCCCTGAGGGGTGTCTCCCTTTCAATCCAAAAGGGCGAATTCGTCGCCATCGCCGGCCCTTCGGGCAGCGGAAAAACGACGATGCTCAATCAAATCGGCTGCGTCGATGTCCCGACTCGCGGCGAGGTTTTCATCGATGGGCAAAGCACGAGTGCCCTGAGCGAACGTGCCTTGACTCGTCTACGCCTTCGCAAACTGGGCTTCATCTTCCAGAGTTTCAATCTGGTCGGCGTATTGGACGTGGCCCAAAACGTGGAGCTGCCGCTCCTCCTCCAGGGAAATCTGACCCGGAAAGAGCGCGACATGCGCGTGGCCGAGATGATCGAGAAGGTCGATCTGACCCCCCAAAGCACACAGCGCCCGAACGAATTGAGTGGAGGCCAACGGCAACGGGTGGCCATCGCGCGGGCTTTGGTGACGAGACCAAGCATCGTGATGGCAGACGAACCCACGGCCAACTTGGATACGGACACCGGCAATCGAATTCTCGAGGTCATGCGCACGCTCAACAAAAAGGAAGGCACGACCTTTATTTTCTCGACCCATGATCATCGCGTCATGGAACACGCACGCCGCTTAGTCACCCTCGTTGACGGACTCATCGCGACTGATGCCCCCCACGGTTCGGAGGCCATTGCGTGAATCCTATCGCCGGCTTTGGACTCCTGCTGCGCATGGCGCTCAGGTCCCTCTGGAGTCATAAAGTAAAGAGCCTCATCGTGGGCTCGCTGATGGCCTTCGGAACCACCCTCGTAGTCACGGGGACGGCGCTGCTGGACAGTATCCAAAGCGCCATGTCGCGGAGCATCATTCACAGCTTAGCGGGTCATCTTCAGGTGTACTCGTCCGAGGCCGAAGACGAGTTATCGATCTACGGTGGCGGAATGATGAGCGGGAACGAAGTCGGGCAAATCCCCAATTTCTCCAAGGTCAAATCGGTCATCGCGGCGGTGCCCAACGTAAAGGCCGTGGTCCCCATGGGGATCCAATTGGCCAATATGTCCCGCGGCAGCGATCTAGACCGCGCATTCTCTCAACTTCGCGAAGCACACCGTCGCGGGGATGCCACCGTCGCCCCCCGTCTGGTGCCCCGCATCAAACGGCTCTTGTCGCTCCTGGAAAGTGAGCTGATTAACCGCGAAGCAGTGTCCAGCCCCGAGGTGAAGAAAACCGTCACCGCCCAATTGGTCGACGTTCGGCGCGTCATGAACGCCGCTTTTTGGACCGAATACGACACCGATCCCTTGACTGCCCTCGACTTCTTGGACACCCGCATTGCGCCCCTGGGCGGAGAAGGTCGACTCATGTACCTCCGATACGTGGGCACTGACCTCGACAGTTTCTCGAGCAATTTCGACCGTTTCCAATTGGTGGAAGGTGAAATGGTCCCCAAAGGCGCTCGTGGCCTCCTGATCAACCAACGGTTTGCGGAAAGCCGTCTCAAACTGACGGCGGCGAGACTCCTAGACGACCTGGAAGAAGGTCGCCAACAAGGTGTCCCCATCTCGGGGACACCGAACCTCGAGAGTAAGGCCCGCCGGTTAGCCACCTTGGCAGGCTCAATCACCATTCTGCTCGAGCCCAAAGATGCAAAGACCATCGAGGCCCAACTCGCAGCGCTCATCACCCCCCTCGGTCCGGCGACGGACGCCGGGAAAACTCAGCGCTTCGAAGATCTAAAGACGGGCACACAATTCACTGTCAAACGAAAGACATCGCCGGATCTCGAGGCCTATGACGCGAACCTCGACCGCTTATTGACCGCGTTCCTCACCATGGACGACACGACCCTCCAATGGAGAGCCCAGTTCTTCTATGAGGTCTTGGGGAAGAAGATCGATCTCTACCCGTTCGAAACCGGAGACGTGGTCACGATTCGTGCCTTCACCAAGCGCGGCTACATCAAGGCGGTCAACGTGAAGGTCTGGGGCAAATTCGTGTTCAAAGGGCTCGAGCGCTCTGAACTCTCCGGGGCTGCCAATTTGTTGGACTTAATGACCTTCCGTGATCTCTACGGCCAAATGACGGAGGCGCAGAGAGAGGAATTGAGTCAGATTCAAGCCGAGGCCGGCGCTCAGGATGTGGCCCGAGAGAACGCCGAAGACCTCTTTTTTGGGGGGGACGAGGAGACAGAAACCTCAGAAACCGAAACGACGGGCTTTAGCGAGTTCGCCGGCGTGAATCTCAAGAGACAACGACGCGCCACAGTCGATGAGCGTCGATTCCAGCAGGATGAATTGGAGGGGGGAATGGCGATCAACGCAGCGATCCTCCTCGAAGACGACTCCATGCTGGCAGAAACCCAGGCCGCTGTTCAAAAGGCCGTGGACGCTGCCGGTCTCAAACTCAGGGTCATAGATCACGAGCGCGCGTCCGGCCTCATCGGACAATTGGCGATGCTCATTCGCGGCATTCTCTACGTCGCCATCTTCATCATCTTCGCGGTCGCGCTGGTCATCATCAATAACTCCATGGTCATGGCCACCCTCGAACGAGTTCGCGAGATCGGAACACTACGAGCCATCGGCGCCCAAAAACGTTTCGTGATGGCAATGTTCATGCTGGAAACCCTCACGCTGGGTCTCGTGACCGGCGGTATTGGAGCGGCACTGGGAGCCGGGATTATTACCATCATTAACCGGGTCGGGATTCCTGCAACCAATGACATCATGGTCTTCGCCTTCTCCGGGCCACGTCTACGTCCAGATTTCACGGCCGACCATATCTTTGTGGCTGTCGGCATCATCATGGTGGTGACTCTCTTGGCCACGTACTACCCGGCACGGATCGCAACCCGCATTCAGCCCATCGAGGCGATGCGGGGGGCGGATTGAGGCAAAGATGTTAGGCGTCATCGCATTCCGAAATCTTCGCCAGGGGGGCAAGCGCACCTATTTACTGGGCATCGCCCTGGCGCTGGTCACCGGCCTTTTGGTCACTTTGATGTCCCTGTCAAACGGGATTAACGACAGCCTGGTCCGCGCGGCCACAACCCTGGCAGCAGGTCATGTCAACATCGCCGGCTTTTACAAGTCCACGCCCAAGGAGAGCGCTCCCATCGTAACCGATATGGCCCCCATCAAGGCCATCGCGGCAGCTAACGCGCCAGGGCTGACGCGGGTCATCGACCGTCACCGAGGATGGGCCAAAGCGATCAGCGACACGGGGTCGATGTTTGCAGGTTTATATGGGGTGGACGTGGCCGACGAGGGGGCCTTGTTCGCCGCCCTGCAGGTGGCCTCGGAAGCGGATTACCAAGACGGTGGGCGGGCCGAACTCCGAGGCGATCCCAATCGACTCGGAGAGCCGAATAGCGTTGTTCTCTTTGCCGCTCAAGCGCGCCGACTCGGTGTGACTTTGGGCGATCGCATCACGCTCCGGACCGAAACATTACGCGGGATGAGCAATACCGTGGATGTCGAAGTGGTCGCTGTGATGCAGAACCTGGGCATGATGAGCAGCTGGAACCTGTTACTGCCTAAGCAGACGATTTTGGATCTCTATGGACTCGACCCCAATTCCACCGGCGCAATCATGCTCTACCTCGATGACATCGAGCAGTCACCGGCGGTCATGGAGCAAGTCCGTTCCGCGCTCGAGGAGGAAGGCTACACCGTGATGGATCACGATCCGCGTCCCTTCTTCAGTAAATTCGAGGTGGTTTCCGGCCAGGACTGGACCGGTCAACAGCTCGATCTGACCACCTGGGACGATGAGGTTTCGTTCATGAGTTGGATCCTCACCGCCATCGACTCGGTCTCCTTCTTGCTGGTCATGGTTTTGGCTATCATCATTGCGATTGGAATCATGAACGCAATGTGGATTGCCGTTCGTGAACGCACTCGCGAAGTCGGCACCCTCCGCGCCATTGGCATGAGCCAGCGGCGCGTACTGGCCATGTTCATGATCGAGGCCACTGCACTCGGCTTCATCGCGACCACCATCGGCGCCGGCCTCAGCGTCGCATTGATTCTGGGCCTCGAGGCCGCCGCCATCGAAATTCCGGTAGATGCGATTCGCGCCATCCTCATGAGCGACACACTCCACTTTGTGGTGTCTCCCACGCAGATTTTGCTGTCCGTGGTGGGTTTTACCCTCTTCGCAGCCATCGCCTCGATATGGCCGGCTGTCCGCGCTGCACGCCTTCCCCCAATCACCGCGATCCAACGAACGGAGTAAGCTGCCCTATGAAACACCTTCTCCTACTCACAACTCTCTTGCTCTCCACATCGGCCAACGCCGCACCGAGCCAAACCGATGTGCTCGAGATGCTCAACACCATCGACGAGCGACAACGCAATAGCGGCGACTACAAAGCCTTGGCCTACATCGAGCAAAAAGAGCGGGGCAAGGAGATGACGGCATTCGAGACCGTCATCTACCGCCGCGACGCAACAGACAAAATGATGATCCTCTTCCTCCGTCCGAAATCCGAGGCGGGAAAGGGCTATCTGCGGCTCGACAAAAATCTCTTCATCTTCGACCCCTCCGTCGGAAAATGGGAGCGACGAACGGAACGGGAGCGCATCGGCGGCACCGACTCACGTCGAGCTGATTTCGACCAATCACGGCTCGCCGAGCAATACACCCCCAGCTATAAGGGTGAGAGTAAACTCGGCAAATTCGCGGTCCATCATCTGGAACTCAAGGCCAAGGAGGGGGTCGATGTGGCTTTTCCCGTGGTCGAACTCTGGATCGATCAGAAGACTGGGAACGTACTCAAGGCACAAGATCGCGCCCTCTCCGGTCGACTGATGCGCACGGTCTACTACCCCAAATGGCGGAAGGTCTTTAGCGAGTCCAAAGGGGCAGAGGTCTACTTTCCAAAGGCGATACACATCTTCGACGAAGTGGAGAAAGAGAACCAAACACAGGTGGTGCTCCAAAAAGTCGATCTCAACCCCCTGGCGGAGAATATTTTCACCAAGGCGTGGTTGGAGTCCCAAAGCCGATGAATCGTGCCGCCGTCCTGGTCTGTTCAGCACTCTTGATCGTATCTGGACCGGTCCAGGCCGATCCCGAACCGTCGACAGCTGATCGAGAGCGCGCACTCTTCGGTGACATGGGAATGGATGCTCAATCCCCCGACACGACACAGTCCCGCGAGGCTGCCCTCTTCGGAGACACCGAAAGCCCTGCGACCAGTCCTGTACCGTCTGACCCCGTTCCATTCGCAGGCATTGATACAGATCCGCTGGCCATCGGGGGCCGCCTTTATCTCCGCAGTTTTTTCGCCATCGACCAAGAGAATGATCCCCTCGACGGGCGACTCTCCACTCCTGCACTCCTCGATCTCTACCTGGACGCTCGGCCCACATCTCGGCTCCGTGCATTCGCCAAGGCGCGTATCGAGCGTGTTTTTTCCGCCGCCGGAAACCAAGACGCGACGCAAGCTGATTTCGGTGGCTGTCTCGCCAACCTGCCCCAAACCCTCTCGGGACCGTCTCCCACCTTGAGTACAGACGATCCCACGAGCAGCCTGTGTCCGACCGTCACATCCGGTGCATCGGAGAATCCATTCGCCACCCAGGACCAAACTCGGGTGCAACTGGACCAACTCTGGCTCAAGTTCGATCTGAACCGCACAGTCTTCGTCTCCGTCGGTCAACAGCGAATCAAATGGGGAGCTGCGCGGCTGTGGAACCCCACGGATTTCATCAACGCCGAGCGACTGGATCCGCTGGCCGTCTTCGACGCGCGGCTCGGTGTTCCGCTGTTGAAGATGCACGTTCCCTTCGAAGCCAGCGGTGGCAATTTGTATGCCCTGGCGCTTTTGGACCGCGCCGAAACCCTGGAGTCCATCGGTGGAGCCGTGCGTCTCGAATGGCTCGTCGGACCGGCAGAAGTCACGGCCAGCGCCGCATTCCGCAAGGACTCGCCCCTCCGGCTCGGTGCAGACCTGTCCACAGGATTAGGTCCGCTAGAGGTTCGCATAGAGGGCGCCGTCACCCACGGGGGCAACCAAAGTCGATGGGCCGGCACCCTCGATACTGAGCGATTGGGAGGACAAATCGCAGCCTGGTTTGGTGGTCAATCTCAAATCCCGGATGAGGTTGCCGTTCCCGTTCGTGAAGATACCGCCGACGAGTGGAGCCCGCAGGTTGTGGGGAGTCTGGAGTGGGGCATTGCCTACGGGGATGACGATACCCTCTACCTCACGGCTGAGTATTTCTACAACGGGGCCGGATACGACGATTCGGAGCTCTACCCTTGGCTCATCCTCCAAGGCGACTATGTGCCCCTCTATGCTGGCCGACAGTATGTAGGCGGGAGCATCGTTGCACCCGCTCCAGGCCGTTGGGACGACAGCACTTTCTTGGTCAGTACAATTGGGAACCTGAGTGATGGGTCGTATATCACTCGCTTCGACTACCAGTACCGCGCCTTGACCAAGTTGACGGTCTACGCCTTCGCCGCCGTCCATTTTGGAGACGAAGGGGAGTTCAATCAGGGGTTTACACTCCCCGCGGTCCCCGGCGGGCCCGATCTCTCTGTACCGGCACCTTTCATGGATTTGGGTGTTCTCCTCTCCCTCAGTCTATAGGCAGGACACCTCCGAGCTAGATGGTCTACTCCGTGTAGTCGGCTAGATCTTCGGCTATGGTGCGCTCTCCAATGGAAGGGCTTCTATGCTCCGCTTTACGCTCATGACGTCGGCTCTCTTGCTTGCCGGGTGCAACGCCTCTCCGACCAAAGTCTCGGCCCCCACTCCCCCCTCGGCTGCGGCCATCGCTGCCATCGACGTGAATGCCGAACCTGACCTCCCTGGGCTCAAGGGCCATGCACCCCTAATGGCCCTCCTCAAGCAGGCATTCATCGCCATGAAGCCCGGCTACGTGGCTCGGACTCACCACAAGGACAAGGCCGGTGTCCCCACTTTCATCAATCGTTTGATTTTCGAGAGCAGCCCATACCTGCTCCAACACGCTCACAACCCCGTCAACTGGCGTCCATGGGGCGATGCAGCCTTCGCCCGAGCCAAGGCCCTCAACCGACCAGTCCTCCTGAGCGTTGGATACTCCACCTGTCATTGGTGCCATGTGATGGAGCGAGAATCCTTCGAGGACAAGGAGATCGCGCAGTACATCAACGAGCACTTCGTCGCCATCAAAGTGGATCGGGAAGAACGTCCCGACGTGGACGATATTTATATGAAGGCGGTCAACCTGCTCACCGGCCGTGGGGGCTGGCCCATGACCGTCGTCATGACCCCGGCCCGAGAGCCATTCTTCGGGGGGACCTATTTTCCAGCCCGTGATGGCGATCGTGGGAGTCGAAAAGGCTTTCTGACCATCTTGGGAGAACTCTCCAAACGGTACACAGAAAGCCCCGACGAGGCCGTGCGGCAAGCCAAGCAAATCAGCGAGCGGATTCGGGCGATCTCACAACCAGGTCCCCCGGGGAGTGTTCCTGGGCCCGACGCTCTACAACGGGCCGCAGAGACGTTCACTGGTCGTTTTGATGCCCGCTGGGGCGGATTTGGTCGGCGCCCGAAATTCCCCCGCCCCGTGAGCCTAGATTTCCTCCTGCGCTATCATCGACGCACTCAAGATGCACATGCGCTTCACATGGTGGCCCACACTCTTCGCAAGATGGCTGGGGGCGGCATGTACGATCATCTCGGCGGCGGTTTTCACCGCTATTCGGTGGACACCCGTTGGCTCGTCCCGCACTTCGAGAAGATGCTCTATGACAACGGGCAACTGACAGCGACCTACCTCGATGCGTATCAATTGACCCAAGATCCCCTCTTCTCCCGTGTCGCCCGCGAGGTGCTCGACTATGTAGGCCGCGAAATGACCGCCAAGGGCGGCGCCTTCTATTCGGCAACGGATGCAGACAGCCCAACCCCGAGTGGGCACAGCGAAGAAGGGTGGTTCTTTACTTGGACTCCGGCTGAAATCGAGGCTCTGATCGGCGCCGATGGTCTGGCACTGATGAAGGCCACCTACGCCGTTACCGACCGTGGCAATTTCGAAGGTCGAAACATCTTCCACACACCCATCAGCTACGCCCAAGTGGCGGCGCGACAGGGCATGACTCAAGACGCTCTCCGCGCCAAACTGGCCCCGTACCGAAAGACGCTGTACGACGCGCGAGCCAAACGTCCACCGCCGATTTTAGACGACAAGATTCTCACCTCTTGGAACGGTCTGATGATCTCAGCATTCGCTCGAGGCGGACGTATTCTCGGCGTTTTGGACTACACCCAACGAGCCGAGAAAGCGGCCGACTTCATCTTGACCCAAATGGTCGATTTGAAAGGGCGGCTGTATCGCACGCATCGGGATGGTCGCTCTAAGATAATGGGGTATCTCGACGATTACGCCTTCTTGATCGCCGGCCTGCTGGATCTATACGAGGCCACGGGAACCCTGCGCTGGTACGAGGCTGCGGTGTCGCTGCAAACACAGCAAGATGCTCTTTTCTTGGACCAGAAGAACGGTGGCTACTTTACCACCAGCGCCGAACATGAATCGCTCTTGGCCCGAGAAAAGCCCGACTATGACGGTGCCGAACCGTCGGGTAACTCCATTGCCACCATGAATCTCTTGCGCCTCTACGCCTTTACCAGTCGCGACGAATATCGGCGGCGCGCCGACGGTGTGCTTTCCGCCTTCGCCCGTGGATTGGCCCGCGGATCCACCTCTCAACCCGCCCTCTTGTCAGCCTTGGATATGCGCCTGGACAAGCCGGTTCAGGTCATTTTGATCACGCCCGAAGGTGTAGACTCAAAATCAATGACTGACGTTCTGAGAGGTCAATATCTGCCCAACCGGGCCATGGTGGTACTGGCCAGTGCGTCCGCAGCCAAACAACAACAGATGATTCCATTGCTCAAAGCAAAGACCGCCCAAAATGGCAAAACGACGGCCTATGTCTGTGAAGAAGGACGCTGTGAGCAACCCACCAGCGACCCCCGCGTTTTTGCTCAGCAACTGGCGAAGGTGAATCCGCTCTTCGAGACCCACAGCGCACCGCCTCTAAAGACCTTCTGAACAGCCGAGCCGCTATTCGCCACCGGGGTTGGGCTCTGGGCGAGGTGCCATGTTCCCAATGTGTACCCGCGCCTCGGGATCGAGTCCCAAGACAATCCATCCGTTTCGAACCACGGGACGATCTGGATAAATGGGATGGAGGCTGACCATCTGGATGCTGGGGGCAAACTCTTCGAAGAATGTGCCCGGCAATACCGCCTCGTCCACGAGAATATTGGTCTGACTCTCAATGGCCTCTTCGAGGTTAGGCCACACCAAGGTCTCCACCAACCCCGCCAACGCTTCGGCCGGAAAGAACGCCCGGTCAGCCCCCGACTGCACCAGTTCGAAGCGGAAATCGGGATCCTCAGTAATGTCGAATCGAATTCCTTCGGCATCGACGGCAAAGTCCATCCCGGCCCGAATGCTCACCGAGTATTGGTCCGGGTCTTCACTGTCGATGGTGTTGACGTACATTTGCAGCTCGCCTACCTGGAACTCGAAGAGGACCGGTGCACCGGGCAATGTCGGCGCGATAATAGGCGACACATTGGCTTCCAGAGAGACGCCAGTGACGCCGAGCCCTTCGGGCACTTCGGCAGTCAAGTCCATGTCCAGCACACCTTGGCGCCACAAGGTGTTCAAAAGCCCATTGATGGACGCCATTCGAAGGGCCACAGCAACACCAATGCCGGCAGGCCAAGCCGGCTCACGCTCTGTCCCTTCCACGGGGACGCCAGTGAGGGGGTGGACGGCACCGGCGGGGTCGCCGACGGTGAACCCCAGATCCAAGCCCATGATCATGTGACGACGGGCGGAGACGTCGAAACTCGAGAGGGTAATGCCACCGCTCAAATTAATCTCGGGCAAGAGTCCATCCGCCTCGATGTCCAGGTCGAGTTCCGATAAGGGGGCCAAGATTTCCCCCAAACCGAACGAAATGAAATCAGGGATCTGATCCCGTACCAGGGTGTCCACAGTTTCCGTCGCAAATCGGTCCAAGAGGAGTCTCAAGAGACCGCCCAACGTGTCCAAGAAAGCCTGCGCTTCGGACGCGTTCATTTGTCCATCCAATCGCTCGATGGCGATGCCCACATCTCCAATCACCAAACCTGGTTCCCCGTCGGGCCCCACCACCAGCTCCGCCGACGCAAAAGCCGCTGCGGTAACCAAGATACTGCCGGTCAAATCGATCTCTTCGCCGCCCACCGGGAGTGAACCCGCGATCTCCAGGGCAAAACCGTCGAGTCGAAGGAAAATGTCGAGTCCATTCTCCGTGTATTGGAGCGTGATCTGTGGATTGCCGACACGGACTCTCGAGACCTCCAAACGAACGCGGTCGGTGTTCTCGATGACGAGATTGGGCAGAAAGTCCGTCAGGTTCGCCTGACTCAAGAAAACTTCCACCGCGCCGGCTAAGTCGTTGACGACAAGGACGTTCATGTCCCCGGGATCGGGACGAGGCGCATCTCCATCCAAGACTTCCTGACCAATTCGGATCTTTGCCGCCTCGGGAATGACGATCCCCGCCTCTTGCGCCTCCAGGAGTTCGGGTGCCCAAACCACCTCCCGCACGGCTCGCGTTGCCGGTCGACGAACACCGTCGTCGGCAATGACCTCGACCCGATTGAGACCAAACTCAGCGCGCAAGGTATGGGTAAAGCTGCCGTCTTGGGCGATTTCGACAGGCGCATCATTGACGAAAACCTGCACCACGCCATCCGTGTCTGTCTGTCCTTCGACGGCAATTTGCCGATCTCCGATCAACACGGCACCGCGCTGAGGCGCATTCAAGACCAACGTCGGAGGGCCATCATCGACAAAGAAGCTGACGCGACCACAAATGTCCGCGACTGCGCACCCTCTGACCGCTCCTTGGCCCTGCTGCAAGAAACGGATGGTGTTGTCCGGCTGCAGTTCAGCGATGCCCTCGGGCTGTATATTCAAGGGCACAGTAGCTCCCGGTATCGGTCGACCGATCCGGTCATAGACCACCACCTCCACTTTGGGGTGGTCATCCCGAGTGTATAAGGGACGGCGAGGATCGAGGGTGAGCTCCACGAAGGCCGGCTCGGGAGGGGGCGGAGGCTCGACAAAGGCATCTTCGACAACACCGGTGTCCGCCAGTGCACCGACATCTGTGGCCCCCATGTCGGCCGCCGAGTCGGTACCGCTGGCCCCAGAGGAGTCGCCGCCGCCACGGGCATCGTCTTCACATCCGAGGAGGGCGAGAATCAACAATCCGATCAAACTGCTACGCATCGGTTTCACTCCCCAAAATTCCCATCGAGCATCCACGCAGCCGCCGTTCCGGATAGGCGTGGCTGCCGTAAACCAAGGGCGGCGCCGGCCGGTAAATCAAACTCCACCAAGCTGTCTGGAATGACAAACTCGGGCAACGGCAGGACCGGCAACCCATCGTTGAGAGCCCGATTAATGACCCCCGATAAGATCCGCTCGAGCGTATCCTCCAGAATTTGCCGAGCATCTGGGTGCAAATTGATGCCGGCCCCACTGAGAGAGAGATAGAGCCGATCGACGGTTACGTCCTGAAAACTGATGTCTCGGGCGCCATTCATGGCGTCGCCGATGGCCACTCCCACTCCGATTTCTGCCGCGACCTGGACCCACGTCGTCTCCTCGAAAAAGTTGGGATACCGAATCCCCGCACTCAGCGGCCCCACGAATACCCGAAGGGTCGACTCGCCATCCACGCCGGTCACCCATGGCTGCCTTGGAAAGCGAAGAAAGACCTCGGCGCCATCAGGCAGTTCATCGGCTAGGCTGGCCACCAAGCCCCCCTCTTCGGCCTCGAAAAATCCGGCGCGCCAGAGCCGGTACAAGACGAGATTGACCAAGCCCAAGCGCACCGCCACACCTACGGTCCGATCCCCAGGGAGGATGATCGCCTGATGTCCGGGTAAGAGCGGCATTCCGGGTCCACCGTCAGCGAGTGTAAGCGGGGCATCGACTTGAGCAGAGACCCCAAAACGTGCGCGACCATCGGCGAAAAGGAGCTCTGAAAGGCCAGCGGTGATGCTCATTGGAATGTCGGGCCCCCCCACCAAACTGGGGACGAGAAAGCCCTCGCTCAGGCCCGGGAAATCCACATTGTCGAATAGGTCACTCAAGACCTGGTCAATATTCCCGGTCAGGAAATCCCGAATGGCATCCACTACTGTGCGCCGTACGAGCCCCTCGAATGCCTCGAAAACCAACTCGAAGACAAACCCGAGTAGCCCACTGAAATTGGCATCCAAATCACCGACGTCGACGCTATTTAGGTTTCTCAAACGAACATCTGGTCGGCCATCCCAGCGAAGGCCGACGTCGAAGGTCAGATCAAAGGTGATGTGCTCTGCTCGAAAACGGGCGCGATTGCCCAGAGTTCCTCGAAATTGCGTGCGCAGATTGACCTCACGGAACTGGACTCTGACGTTGAGACCGCCATCGACAACGGTCAAGCGCAGGTCGTTGGGTCCACCGATATCACTCCCCGTGTATTCGACGCCTAATCGGAAGAGACAGGCACCCAATACCCGCACATGACATTCGCTGGGAACGATGGGGTTTTGCGCCGACGCTGCTTGGTGAACCGTGTCCACCAAGCCCTGACTATTGACGAGCCGTCGGAGGGTGTCTCCCAGACTCCGAATCGGAGCGTCACCATTGTCGTCATCGATGGCTCCCTGCCCCAAACGAAGGACAGCAGCACTGTCCAGCGGTACCTCTCCGTCGGTGAACTCATCGGCGGCGTAGTAGGCGCAGAAGGTCGTGGTGAGATCCTCGCCTTCCCCGGCAACGACATCATGGGCATTGAGCCCCCACTCGACGTGCACATCAGCCCGCCACTCACCGTCTACATCCACAGGAAAGGGCGCACCATCCACCTGAACCGTGTCCACTTCCTCGTTGTTGGCAATGCTGCCCACCAGTTGATGTACGCCCCCTGGCGGCAGGGCGACGACCCCACCATTCTCGGGTGAGTCACAGCCAATCCCCACCCCACCGTAGACCACCCGAATCCGCCGCTGGCCGGCCAACTCGATATCATCGCGCGTGGGACTCACTACCCGGGCGATCAGGGCATAGTCCCCCTCGCGCTCGCAGCGAAAGCGGCCCACTCCAAAACCGGGCAGCATCGGATCCGAGGTGAATTCAATCTCGACATCATCAACGACATTGCCAAAGCGGTCCGTGACCTGGGCCAAGATCTCCACCACGTCGCCCACCCGATATACCGGGCGCTCTGGGAAAACCGAGACTGCGATATTAGAGGGCGCATCCGGCCAAACCGACAGCGGGACCGGGGGGGTATCCTCTACCCCGGGCAACTCACATTGAACGCTGAAAACCCCGGCACTATCGAAGCGGAGAACACCGGCCTGCTCGGCGATCGCAGCGGGTGGCGGGTCGACCCGAACCCCGAACTCTTCGTCCTCGGTTCGATTCCCTTCGGCATCATAGGCCTCACAGGTGACCTCCACATCTTCGCCGGCCCCCATTTCGTCACGAGACAATCTGGAGACGATCCGAGCTGGCGCGCCGGGCATGACGGTCCAGATCGCCGGTGTCGGATCCCGGAGGCCCAACGCCGGGGCAGCGCATACGATCTCGTAATCACGCGCAATGCGCCCGACGAGGCCGACCTCGGTGCGATCAAAGCCGGTTTGAGGCTGAACCTCGACCCGCGGAGACTGATCGGCGATGGGCTCTCCCAGCTGGGTGAGCACCTCACAGGTGACGCGATTCTCCAATCCGGTGGGCGTGCGTCGCTCCCCGACGCGGGTCTCGATGGCGA
>Ga0115011_10001929_pt1 | contig 14633 bp, 15 predicted proteins | sample TroAtlMetagenome_2_FD_88705 | JGI IMG/M metagenome (GOLD analysis project Ga0115011, IMG submission 88705) | Marine eukaryotic phytoplankton communities from Atlantic Ocean - Tropical Atlantic ANT8 Metagenome | ecosystem: Environmental > Aquatic > Marine > Oceanic | place: Tropical Atlantic...
TATTTTATGATATATCAGAAAACTTTTGGACGGCAGGTCATGGCAATTCTTATTCACAAATAATAAGATTAGCAGATCTAACAGATGATGGTAATGCAAACAAAGGTACAAAAGCATTAACAACAGATTCGTCAACTGGAGATCTTAAAGTTACTACACTAACTTTGAACGCGGCAGGTAGCTCAATAACATCAGCAACATCTAATTCAGATACGAAAGCGGCATCAGTTGGACAGGTTGCAGAATCTTTGAAAAGATGGGGTGGCTCTGTAACATCAGGCGGAAACGCAGACAGCGACGGAAGTAACAACTTGGCTGGACACAGATACATTGGTACATCGGCTCCAAGTGGTAGTGATGGTGCTAACGGAGATTTATGGTTTGTCAGGGAGTCGTAATCCATGGCAACAGTCACTAAAATATTCACGTATACAGGTACAATACAATACCTAACAATTCCTTCAGGTACAACGTCGGTAGATGTTTATGCTTGGGGAGGCGCTGGCGGTGGTGGAGGAGGAGACTCTGCTGGACCAGGACGTTCGGGCGCCGCAGGACATTTTGTCAAAAAAACAACATTAAGTTTAACATCATATGTAGGAAAAGTTATCACAGTCGCAGTAGGTGGCGGTGGTGCTGGAGGATCAGGTGGTGGAGGAGCATCAGGTGGTGCTAACGGAAAAAGTTTAACAGGGTTTTCTGGAGGTAACGGAGGATCATCAGGTCCAAACGGATCTTCAGGTGCTGGAGGCGGAGGCGGAGGTGCTTCTGTAGTACAAATTCATAATGACCATATTGGAATAGGCGCAAGTCCAGGACCAGTTGTTGTCGCAGGTGGCGGCGGTGGCGGTGCTGGTGATGGTCAACACAGTGTAGGTACTGTCGGCGTAAACGCAAATTCACAAACAGCAACAGGATCTCCTGCATCATTGGGAGAAAAAGGTGCTAACCACAACGGAGATGGTGGTGGTGGCGGTGGTGCTGGTGGAGGTAACACTGGCGGAAAAGGCGGTAACGGTGGTTCAGGAGACCATGGAGGTACTGGAGGTTATTCAGGAGGAGATTTAATTCCAGCAGGTGGAACAAATAGTGTTGGATCAGGAACAACACCTGGAGGAACAGGTGAATCTCATTATGCGGCAGGAATTGCTGTAGGTGGTGGAGCAACTAGTTCAGGTGGAAATGGTAAGGTTGTATTAGTATTTGATTCAACAGTAGAAGCAAAAGTAAAAATTGGTGGTGCTTGGAAAAATATTACAGATATGTATTTTAAAACAGGTGGCAATTGGAAAAGAATTACAGACGGATACACTAAAGTAGGCGGCACTTGGAAATCAATGTTCAATACATTACAAGGACAGGGTGGACAATTCAAATCAAACTCTGCACAATTTGGTGGAGCAAACGGTGGAGCAGATGCATCAGGTGGTGCAGGCACATCAGGATCAGCAGGTTCAGGTGGTGGCGGCGGTGGTCGTGTTATCTGTACTTGGTTACAAAACAAAGGTATGTTCAGTGCTGAGGATTTAAAAGTAGACCAAGAGTTTTCAGTAAGGTATTTGAGCAGAACTTTAAAGATAGGTTATTGGTTCTGGGGAATACCGTTGGTAGAATATATGAACAATGCTGATAAAAAAGGCACATGGTTTGGTGGACTTGTAATTAAAGTTATTAGAATGTTGGCTCAAGCAAGGGCAAATGAGTTGGCATATCAAATGGGAGTGAGAAAACAGGGCGATATCCTAGGAAAAGTGACAAGATTAATAGGAGAAAGTTTCTGTTGGTGTGTTGGATTTATAGTAAGACCGTTCGTTGAGAAACGTTTTGGCGATTGGTTACAGATATATGATCCAGACATTGATTAAAAAGTAAATAGTAATGGAGAAAACAAAATGGCAACAAAACAGGAAGTAGCAGATTACATAAATTCTAATGTTAATACAGCATTAACAGGAGAAGAAATTGCAAAAATAGACGCAATTCTAGATCCAGAAACTGCTACAATATTGATAAAATTATTAGGAGATGTTAGTTTCTTAGTTAACGTAAGAGATAACGGATCTAACTAAAAATTATGTCGTATACGATAAACAAAACTGACGGGACAACTCTCGTAACATTAAAAGATGGTACAATTGATACCGCTACAAGTGATGTTGCATTGTTTGGAAAAGGATACGCAGGGTTTGGTGAAAAGTTAAATGAAAACTTTGTATCACTTTTAGAAAACTTTGCAAGTACTACTGCTCCAAACAATAAAACAAAAGGTCAGGTTTGGTATGATTCATCAACGAATCAATTAAACGTATACACAGGAACTAAATGGAAACCAGTTGGAGGTTCTACAACAGGTACAAGTCAACCAGCAAGTGCAGTTTTGGGTGATATGTGGTTTGATACCACTAATAAACAATTATACACTTACAGTGGAACATCATGGATATTAATTGGTCCAACATCAGTTGCTGGATCAGGAGTTACATCTATAGTTCCAGAAGTTGTTGAATCAAATACAGGTGTAAACAAATCTATACTAAAAGGTGTTACAGGTGACTCTGTGGTATTTGTTGTATCGGCAGAAGAATTTACTCCAGGCACAGGAACAAATGGTGCGGCACTAACATCAGGTGGATTTGCAACAGTTTATAAAGGTATTACACTTTCAACATCAATATCATCAAACAGATTTAAAGGTATTGCCTCGGAAGCCGCGGCATTAAATGACAGCGGTGTAACTATTTCTGCTTCAAGTTTATTAAGATCAGATATTGGAGATACAACAAGCGGAACTTTAGGAATTTTAAATGATTCAGGATTAACAGTAGGTCAAGACAGTGACGTAACAGTATCAGTTTCAGGAACTGTGGCAACCATTGCTAACACAAATGGTTCACTAACTTTAAATCCTAGTACAACTTTAGCAATAGCAGGAAATTCAACAGTAACAGGAAATTTAACAGTCACTGGTACATTGAACGCAAGTAACACAGTATCAACATCAGTTTCAACTTTGATTGTTGAAGATAATATGTTGGTCCTAAACTCAACTGCGTCAGGTTTGATACCATCAGGTTTGCCTAATCAAGCAGGTATCCAAGTAAACAGAGGTGCCGACAGTGCTCAAAACGATGCAGGACCATCAGCGGCAACAGTTCAAGATGCTTTTTGGGTATTTGATGAACAATTCGCAGATGACGGAACAACAACTTATGGAAATACGGGCGGTGCTTGGACGGCATACAGATCAGCCAACCAATTACGTGATAAAAATTTAATAGATATAAGAGCAAACATATTACACGGTTCAGCAACGACAGCCTCATATGCTGACTTGGCTGAGAAATATGTTACGGATGTTCAATATGAAATAGGTACAGTAATCTGCGTAGGTGGAGAACACGAAGCAACACAAAGTTTTCCAGGCTGTGTACCAATTGGAGTAATTTCCAAAGAACCTGCTTTCTTAATGAACAAGGATATTGCTGGACAGATAGTTGGACTAAAAGGAAGGGTACCAGTTAAAGTTAAAGGCGTAGTTAATAAAGGTGATTCTTTGTATGTAAGCAACACAAAAGGAGTTGCTTCAAAAATGGAGGACGATGGTGCTAATTTGGTAGGAATTGCACTAGAAAACAACAAAAATGAAGGAATAAAACTTGTAGAATGCGTTCTTAAAGTGTAATATAATAGGAACGATAAATAAATACAAGTATAAATTTTAGAATTTAGTACTAAAAAGGAATTAAAATATGTCAGTAGTAACAGCAACAAGATACAACGCAATTCAAACAAAAGTAGCCAACGTTTTAGGAACAGGATCAGGTGATAAAGGTTATGGACAATCTGTTACATCTGCTCAGGTTACAGCAGGCGATCAAGTAACAGCAACTCATATAGCAAATTTAAGAACAGACATTAACAAGTGTATTTTACACCAAACAGCATCGGCAACAACGGCTATCGTTGCACCGGTAACAGGTGATACTATCGTTGAAGACAACTCAACTACTAAAAAAGGTTGGGCACAATATGAATCAACAGCAACTACGGCAGAAACAAACAGATTAACAGCGGCAGGTGGTAACATGACTACCACTTCAAAAATTACTGAAAACAGAACTTCATCTTGGGGATCATCTCCAGATTCAATTAACACTACTTTCACAGTAACTTTTACATCAGCAGACATCAAAAGAAACTATTTTAATGCTGGTGGAGAAATACATTTAGCATTATCACTAGCATCAGGATCAGGTTCAAAAGGAACTTCATGGTCAGACTTGTTTACAGGAGCAGGTACAATCAAGTTTGGAAGAACAGCAACAACTTGTACAGGTTCAGGAACAACAACTTCACTTGGTAATGTTGACATGACAGGTTCACACCAAACTATCTTCTCAAAAGCAGTAGGTGGCGGTGGAGTTTACGCAGAAAACGATTTCAACGTTACAGCAAAAGACAACAGTTCAACTGTTTTAGAATTCATTGTTACACTTAACGATGATGACGCAGGTGACCAAACAGGTACTGGTGGTCCGGTTGATGAAGACGTTGGTGGTACAACTACTCTTACAGTGAGTTCGTTCAGAGCCAACAATGCAAGTGCAGTACAACTTGCAGATCCATCGTTCTCAACTACTGATAACTTCAATTAATAGTTAATTAGGTAATTTCCAAATCTTATTTGACCTATAGTTCTGATTAATATATAATAATATCATGAACGAAAAACTAAAAAATGCGTTGGAATTTTCCAACTACATGGTAACCTATAACAATCAAAAAAGAATACTAAAACAAAAGTTCTTAGATCAAAATGTTCACTATGCAAGTGGATCATCTTTTAAAATAAACAAAGAATTTATAAACTTTATCAATCTTCTCCTACAACAAGGGCAAACAAAAGATGTTGTGATAATCGACGATAATGATAATCCAGTACAAATTGAAGATTTTAAAAGTTTTGTGGAAACCACAATGGACATATATTCTAAAAACGTAAATGAATACTACACACAATTAAAAACAATCAAAAAAAGAGATATCAAAGACGTTTTAGGAAGATGACAAAAGGTGTAATACTATTTGCCAACAATAATGATGAAATAGATTATGTGAGGCAGGCAATATTTTGTGCAAAACAGGTGCAAAAATATTTAAAATTGCCAGTATCATTAGTAACAGATTCAGCCGAACACTTAACAAACAAGTATCCAAAACTGGTAGATACTTTTGATCAAGTTATTTCTACAGAAAAGATACAAGTATTTCAAAGAAAAACTTTCCGAGACGGTATGGGTAAAGCAAAAAAGTTACCCTGGAATAATTTTAATAGATCTGATGCATATAATCTTACTCCGTATGACGAAACCATTGTGATGGACACTGATTATATTGTGTGTAATGATAATTTATCAAATTGTTTTAAACTAAATGATGATTTTATGATATGGAAAGATGCATTTTATTTGAATCCAATTGGAGAGCCATGGGAAATAAGAAATGTGAGTGATGTATCAATAGAAATGTATTGGGCAACTGTGTTTTACTTCAAAAAAAACAAAAAAACAAAAACATTTTTTGAACTTTTAAAATATATCAAAGATAATTGGGCATATTACAGATGGATATATCAAATTGCACCAGTAAATTTTAGAAACGATTTTGCATTCAGTATTGCTATCCATATTATGAACGGATTTGAAGAAAACACCAATTGGCCAATAAAACTTCCAGGCACATTGTATTACACATATGACAGAGATCTAGTTGAAGACTTTGTTGACAATAGATTTACTTTTTTGTGTGCAAATCCAAACGAAAAAGGAACATATTCTATAGCAACAACCAAAGACATTAATGTACATATTATGAATAAAATTGCATTGGAAAGATTAATAGAGAGTCAAGGCATATGATAGAAAAAGGTTTTTTGATATACGCAAATAATACCTGGAAAGAAGACTATTTAAAACAAGCATATGCTTTAGCATTGTCCATAAAATTGTACAATAGTGATGCTCACATAACAGTTGTAACAAACACGGAACCAGATGCCAAATACAGTAAAGTTTTTGATAATGTAATTGTTAAAAAAACAAAACCAAACAGTTTATTGAATGCAGAAGAAAGAATAAATGCATTTGATGTATCTCCTTACTTGAAAACCATAGTAATGGACGCAGATGTATTGGTAACTGAAAATTTAAACAGTTGGTGGAAGTACTTGAAAAATTATATGATATATTATGCATCTTCGGTAAGAACATACAGAGACAAAATTGGTGATTCAACAGCATACAGGAAAACTTTTGTACAAAATGAGTTGCCAAATTTATACAACACTTTCAGTTATTTTGAAAAGTCAGAAGAAGCCGCCTTGTTTTACAGAATGCAACGTGTAGTTATAGAGAACTGGCAAACATTTTACAAAAAATATACACCAAAGAAACAACAAAAATGGTGTAGTATGGATGTAAGTTCTGCAATCACTTCAAAACTTTTGTGCAATGAAGAACAAATTACTTCTAAAGACTCTTTTATAAATGTAGTACATTTGAAACCAAAACAACAAGGTTGGAGTTTTAGATATCAAAAGGCAAGTACAGCAGTTACACTAAACTTTTCTGAGAATAATTTTTATATTGGAAACTTTAAGCAAAATGGAATAATACACTATGTAGAAAATAATTTTTTATCAGATTATTTAATAACACAATTAGAAGAAGCAAATGCAACAGTATCTTGAATTTAACGCAGAAACAGGAATCCCAACAGCAGTTGGCCCAAGCAAACAAAAAACATCTATCGAAATCAACGATATACTAGCGAATGAAATAAAATCTGGATCTAAACGTCTAGAAGAATTTAAGGTGTTGTATAACGAAAAATTAAAAAAATATGTAGTAAACGAAATAGGTATTGGTATGTTAGAGGAAGAAATTACTGAGACACCTGCCTCACACATCATATATCAAGTGCCAGTTGCTGATCAAATAAAAGACGGAATAAACATAGTGCAAGATATAAAAAATAATAAATGGAAATTAGTTGTGCAGGGAGACATAGTTGATACTTTAAATTCAATATCCAGTAATGCGTTATGGCAAATGTTTTATATAACAAAGAAGGATAATCCAAATATACTGCATAACCAGTTTAAAGTTGATTTATTACAAGGAAAGTGTGATATAGAAAATATAGACGAAGGAATAAATGAATTAAATATTAGTGTATTTTGTAAAAAAATTTATAACAATTATTATTACGTGAAAGAAAATGCATAAAAAATTTTTAGTAAGAGATCATGATATTTTTTATTTGAGCTATGACGAGCCAAATGCTGAAAAAAATTACGCAGATATTTGTAATAAAATACCTTGGGTAAAAAGAGTACACGGAGTCAAAGGATCAGATGCGGCACACAAAGCCTGTGCCGAGAGAGCAGAAACAGAAAGATTCACAACTGTAGACGGAGATAATATTATTAATCCAGAATGGTTAGACGTTGAAATTGATTTTGATCCAGACACAGTTGATTTAACAACCAGTGTTGTTAGTTGGTGCGGGTATAATGTTGTTAACGGTTTAATTTACGGAAATGGTGGATTAAAATGTTGGCCAAAAAAATATGTGTTAGATATGAAGACACACGAAAACGCAGATCCAAATGACGTTGCCGCACAAATAGATTTTTGTTGGGACATCAGATACTTACAAATGAATCAAACATATAGTGATGTATACAACAACTATACACCACAACAGGCATGGAGAGCAGGATTCAGAGAAGGTGTAAAAATGGCACTGGACAGAGGTGCAAGAGTTAACCTAGATGATTTCAAAAAGAATCATTGGAAAAATTTAAACAGAATGTACATATGGCAAATGGTAGGTGCAGATGCCGACAACGGCATATGGGCAATTTATGGTGCAAGGCAAGGCACATACCTTACGATGTGTACAGATTGGGACATAGTGAACACAAGGGATTTTGAGTACCTAAATGAAATGTGGAAAAAAGAAGAAGAAATTTTTAAAACAAAAAGTCTCGATGCAGAAATCAAAAGATTAGGCGAGATATTGATCAGTGATATTGAATTACCCATTGGAGCAGAACCACTTACAGTGTCACAAAGTAAGTTTTTTAAACAGGTTTACCAAAATCCGATACGTGGAGTAGAGAGCTTCATTATTAAAAAATAGACTACTATTTTCAAGTAAATATAGGTATGAAGTATGAAGATTTGAAACAATCCAAAAGTTTCTGTATTATACCGTGGGTACACTTACAATTCGAGCCACACAACAAAGTGATACCATGCTGTCTTACGTCTCCTTACAATTATAATCTTGGAGATTTAGAAACTAATTCGATAGAAGAAATATGGAATAGTCCAAAACAAAAAGCATTAAGAAGAGAAATGCTTTCAGGACAGCGTCCTAAGATCTGTAAGAAATGTTGGAATATGGAAGATCAAGGTATGCGTTCAAACAGACAGCACAATAATAAAACATACAAAGACGTTATGAAACAAGTAGAACACATAACGTTGCCAGACGGAACAGTCCCTGAAATGCGTTTAAAGTATTGGGATATGAGATTCAGCAATATTTGTAATCTAAAATGTAGAAGTTGTGGACCAAAACACAGTTCATCTTGGGTACCAGATGCAATTAAAATTTGGGGCAAGAAAAAATATATGGCAGAAAACAAAAAAGGTTTGAATATAGTAAATGATATAGAAGGACAATCAAAATTAACTTTCCTAGAAGATCAAATCAAACACGTTGAAAGAATATATTTTGCGGGTGGAGAACCAATGATGATGGATGACCATTGGTACATATTAGACCTTTTAAAGAAGTATAAGAGATTCGATGTAAGAATCATGTACAATACAAACATGGCACGTTTGGATTGGAAAGGCAAAAACGTAGTAGACTATTGGAAGTTATGGGAACCAGGTAAGATAGAGATTTGGCCAAGTTTAGATGAGTACGGAGAAAGAGCAGAATTAGTCCGTTCAGGAACCATATGGCCTAAAACACTTAAAAATATTGAAACAATAATTGGATTAAAAAATGATATTTTTATACAACCTGGAATAACAGTTGGTGCTTTAAATGTGTTTAGACTTCCTGAAATTGTAGAGCAGTTTATTAAAATTGGATTGATACACAATAACTTTTCAAATCAAAATAGTAATACCTGGAAAGTACAACACAATAATTGGTTTTTAAATTTTGTGCATTGGCCAGAAGATTTACACATTAGTATTTTAAGCGATTCATACAAAGAAAAAATTTTCCAAAAGTATAAGTTTTGGATTGAAGATTATAAGGAAAAATACGGATATGATCCCACTCCAAAACTTAAAGAAGTAATGGCAGGATTGAAAACTCCGCACAATAAAGAATATGCTAAATTGTTTTTGATCAAACACGCAAAACTTGATAAGATTAGGAAAGAAAGCATATTTTCTACAATTCCTGAATTAGAAGATGTAAGGAATATGTATCCAGGTGTGTACGAGGAGGCGTATGAAAAGTTTAAATCAAAATAATACTCCGGTTGTAAAAATACAAAGGAGAACACCGGGTGTAATGGCAGTTACTTGGGTAATTAATAATATCTGCACCAATGCTTGTAAATATTGTCCACCCAGTTTGCACAAAGGAAAAAATCATCATTACGATTGGGAAAACGCAAAAAGATTTTGGCAACTTTTATTAGACAAATATGATAAATTGCACGTAAGCATTTCTGGTGGCGAGCCAACTTTAAGTCCATTCCTATTAGACTTTTCCAAAATGATTTATGACACAGGAGGTAAGATCGGAATAACCACAAACCTTGCAAGGACACCTAGATACATGGCACAACTTGCTCCTTATCTGGCTTATGTTTCTTGCAGTTTTCATCCAAGTTTTGAAGATAAACAATTTTTAGAAAAAGCACTTGCCGCCGCGGATAAAACTTTTGTCAACATAAGAGTAATGATGGACAGCGATCATTGGGAAACATCCATTAAATTTTTGGAAAGTTGTAAAAAACATAAAAATATTACAGTGGAAGCAGTAAAAGTTATAGATTGGATGGCAGGTAGCAAAGCAGGTAGGCAATATTCTGAAGATCAATTGAAATGGTTTGAAAACACTGATTTATTTCATGAAGCAACAGAATGGCCTGAAAGTAAAAAATATTTTGACAGCGGTTCGAATATACATTTTGAGGACGGTGAAGTAATCTATTCCAACGGTAATGAACAAGAACTTATCAATGCAGGAAAAACAAACTTCAAAGGTTGGAAATGCCATATGGGATTAGAAAGTTTATTCATCCAATATACCGGGCAAATACATATGGCCAACTGTTTCCAGGGAGGAGTGATAGGAGATATTAATGAACCGGAAAATATTAAGTGGCCCATGGAACCTTCGATATGCATTAAAGATATATGTCATTGCACAACCGACGTGCTTTTGTCAAAGGAAATGATATGATAAAAACTTTATACGTCAATGGATGTAGCCACACCGCAGGAGTAGAACTAGACTCTTGGGAAAACGGAGGGCCCTCTTGGCCAAAAGATGGAACAATTCAAGAGATACCTCAACACTGTTATAATGATTCCTGGGCAAACACAATGGGCAGAAACTTAAATGTTGAAACAATAATAAACAACGCCATACCTGGATCAAGTAATGATCACATATTACAAAGCACAATTAATTTTATACAAAAACATAAAAACAAAGACGAACTTTTTGTTTTAATTGGCTGGACCGGATCTGATAGATTATTTTTGGAATCGGATGAACCTGGAGATAACAAATTTTTAAATCATTATATGTTCATACCCGGATTGCTCGGTGCAAAGAAATCAAAAAATGTTGTACCAATGAAAGACAAACACGAGATTATGTACAAAGAGTTATTGCGTACACATTGGGGTAGTTGGACGGAAATGCAATATAGAACAATACTACAACATTTTACTTTACAATCATTTCTACAGAAACATAATATCAAACATCTGTTTATCAATATGTTATTTGATTTTGATATGCATAAAATTAACAAAGTGCCAAAACTCAATGCTTTATATAATCTACTAGATCGTAGGAACATTTACAAAGAATGTTATTTTGATAGATTTAAAAAAGATCCAAATACAGTGTGGAATCCAAACCAACACGTAGGACAGCCAGGACAAAATGAGTTTGCTAAAGAAGTACATAATTACATAAAAGAGAATGATTTACTATTACGTTAAAAACAAAGACAATTACTTAAAGGACAACTGGAATGTATTACCAGAAGACTATCCTGAATTAAAATTAGATAAAACAGAATTTCAATTAAAAGAATATTTTAAACCAGTGTACAAGATTCCAAAAGGTAATTTTGTAATTTTATTTGAATTAAGGCACAGACTGGTTTTAAAAGATAAAATTTTACAAAATTATATTATTCCAGATGAGGTTCAGCCTGCAATCAGGAGCGGAAGATGTAAAATTATGTTGTTGGGTTGGATGGAAAATTGGGGTGATGATGAATTTAAAAAAGTTTTTAAGACATTAAATTATACACATAGTTGGTTGGAGAAAAAACATTTTATTTTTATAACCGCTTCTTTAAATGATTTTAGTGACAAAGACTATTTCACTCTATATGCAAACAAAATGGAATGGCAATGGCATCAAGTGTTTTATAAAAAAATTGAGCGTATGCAAAATAATATTAGGTTTTACCCCTACAAATATTTTTTATGTTTAAACAGAAGACCTGACTGGCATAGGTTCTATGCCTTAACAAAATTATTTGATTATCACAGGTTTGGAATACTTACTCATTTATCAAAAGATTCAAAATTCAAAGACAATTTTTATGGCGACGAAACTTGCAAGGATCATTTTGAAAAAGCACTTGAACAATTTAGGTCAATGGAGTTAAAAAATAATGAAGAGTTTGTTGACAATGTCTACAGAGAAAGAGATCCGATATGGTTTGAAACATATATTGGCGATACCTGGACAGATCACTACAAGGACGAACCAGACTTTTTAAAATATCAAAAATTAGCACGAGAATATATAGAAGATAAAATTTCTTATGCTAAAAGGAAAGATTATAGATGGTTCTTATACAAAGTTGGACAGAACAAATGGCATTTTTCAAAGAACAAAGATGAATTAATTAAAATAAAAGAACAATTGATACACGGATTACCTCCAAAGTACGATGAACTTATCGCACCTCTAATGAAACTTTTTAACAAAAAAATTACAGAATTACTACCAATCCAGATAAAAAATGACAAGCACAATGTACACCATGGAGACAATCCAAACAAAGATACTGATCCAGAAAAATATCTGATATCTATGCTTCACGTGGTCACAGAAACATATGCTGATTCCACTAATTTTCCTGACAGTTTTGTAAGCGAAAAAACTTTTAAGCCGATGTTCTACAAACGTCCCTTTATAGTGGTAGGACAATGGAAAACTTTAGAAGGTTTGAAAAGATTAGGGTATAGGACATTTGATGAGCATTTCAATGAAGAGTATGACAACAAGAAACACGACTGGAACAGAGCAACAATGGCTTTAGATGAAGTATTGAAATGGTGCAGGAGTTCTCCCAAACACAAGAAGTTTGTGTACGATCAAACAAGAGAAATTTGTGAACATAACTTCAGGACTCTTATGCAAAGAGGGTCAACATTAGAAAAAACCTTACATAATAAAATTGTTGAAAATTTTAAATCATTAATAGAAAAAAAAGATGTGGGGAATTAAAATAGGTTTCATTGGGTTAGGTAAACTCGGATATCCTTGTGCAGAAGCAATGGTAGATAGAGGGTTTGATGTGACAGGATATGACACTGAACATAGATCTAGTTCTAAAATTAATATTACAGACGATATTTTAGATTGTGTAGAAGATAAAGATTTTGTTTTTGTTGCAGTACCAACTCCTCACGAAAAAGATTACGATGGTAGTAAACCAACGTCACAACTAGATCCAAAAGATTTTAACTACGATACCGTTAAAAGTGTTTTAAAAAGAATTAATAAACATATGACAAAAGACCAAGCCATAGTATTGATATCAACAGTGTTGCCAGGCACTATCAGGAGTCAACTTGCACCCTTGGTCGAAAATACAAAATTATTATACAATCCATATTTGATTGCCATGGGTACAGTTGGTTGGGATATGTTGAATCCAGAAATGGTAATGATAGGAACTAAAAAAGGAAATCCAGATACTGCTGTTTTGGCAAAAAAACTTGAAAGTATGTATCTACAAATGTGTGATAATATGCCACGAGTAGAAATTGGTTCGTGGGAGGAAGTAGAAGCAATTAAAATATTTTACAATACATTTATCAGTACAAAATTATCATTGGTTAATATGATACAAGATGTTGCTGTAAAACTTGGTAATATGAATGTCGATGTTGTTACCAACGCATTGGCAAACAGCACACACAGGATTACCAGTGGAAAATATATGAAACCTGGAATGGGAGATGGTGGCCCTTGTCATCCACGTGATAATATTGCATTAAGGTTTTTAGCCAAAAAGTTAGATTTGCATTATGATTTGTTTAGTGCTATAATGGAATCAAGAGAAATACAAGCAAAAAATATGGCTAAAGAAATATTAAAATATGGCAATGTAGTTTATTTTACAAGCGATTCATATAAAGAAGGAACACAACTTACAGATGGTTCTTATTCATTGTTAGTGCAACACTACGTTAGAGAGCTTGGAGGTATTGTTAGTCATGGAAATGCGGAAAAAATTGATGTTATTTTTAGAGTACATAATAACGATCAGTTTTCAACAGACGAAAACACTATTGTTTTTGACCCATGGAGAACATATCCGAAAGCAAAAAACGTAGTGTACTACGGTGATACAAAAAATGTATGATATAGTTTTTATAGGATACAAAGAAAAATACAAAGATAAAAATTGGAAACGTTTAACAGATCGGTTTCCGATGGCCAAACGTGTTGACAGTGTAAAAGGTTTACATCAAGCACATATCAAAGGTGCAAAAATGTGTTGGACTAAAATGTTTTGGATAGTCGATGCAGATGCACTTATATTAGATAATTTTAATTTTACATACAAAGCAGAAGAATGGGATGAAGATATAGTCCACGTGTGGAAATGTAAAAATCCTATCAATGGACTACTATATGGATACGGCGGTGTAAAATTATTTCCAAGACAAATGACAATAGATCAAGATGTTACATCCACCGATATGACAACAAGCATAAGTCCACGTTTTAGATCTATGCCAGAAGTATCCAACTTAACTGAATTCAATACAGATCCTTTTAATACCTGGAAGAGTGCATTCAGAGAATGCGTTAAGTTATCCAGTAAAGTTATAGATAGGCAAAAGGACACGGAAACCGAAGATAGACTAGATGTATGGTGTACAGTAGACGACGGAGAATTTGGCGACTATTGTGTAGCAGGTGCAAAACAAGGAAGAGAGTATGGCACAGCAAATATTGGAAACACAGATGCACTTAAAAAAATAAATGATTTTAATTGGTTACAAGAAAGATTCAATGAGCAAAATTAATTACATAGACGA
>Ga0115011_10001930_pt1 | contig 14633 bp, 14 predicted proteins | sample TroAtlMetagenome_2_FD_88705 | JGI IMG/M metagenome (GOLD analysis project Ga0115011, IMG submission 88705) | Marine eukaryotic phytoplankton communities from Atlantic Ocean - Tropical Atlantic ANT8 Metagenome | ecosystem: Environmental > Aquatic > Marine > Oceanic | place: Tropical Atlantic...
AGAAGTCGACCCCCTCAGTCCACTTTCTGTCAACATGTCCCTGACATACAGATCCAAGCGATCTGAAACCATCGAGATCCGAGTCCTCCAGAACCCCTACATCCCTCAGTATTGAGTATACGGCAGGACTAGCGTGCCCCTTACTCATGACAAATCTGTCACGATCCCCCCAGTCAGGGTTATCTGGGTCGAATCTCATAGCGCTTCTGTATAGGCCCACAAGGATGTCTATACACGACAGGGAGCCGCCTGGGTGGCCTGATTGGGCCTTGTATACCATTTCTACAATCCTCCTCCTACACCTTGACGCAGACGCATTCAATTCTTCTATGGCGTGACTCTGCATGTGTCAACGTGATTCTATTGGTCCTTATTGGTTCCCTATCGTTTTGGGTGCTATGGAGTTAGCCATTCAGTTATAGATGGGGCTCTAGAGAGACACACCATGCACAATGACAGCGGCACTATGTCGCTGGAACTCAGTATGGCTGATTTAGAAGTCAAAGATGCTATGGATCGGGCCCGGCTCATCATCTCCGAAGGTGGGCGAATCGACGTTGATTTGGGCTTGTCGCTGTACAAGAACGCTCCGCTGATGCAACTCGGCGAATTGGCCCACTCAGTGAAGAGAAGAATGCATGGAGAAAAGATTCATTTTAATCTGAATCTGCATGTCAATACGACCAATATATGCGTTCTAGCTTGTAGATTCTGTGCGTTTAGGAAAGGCTCGAAGCATGAAGATGCATATCACTTGTCAGTAGAAGAGTATCTAGATCGAGTACGCCCATATTCAGAATCTATTGATGAAGTACATTCTGTTGGAGGACTTCATCCTGAATGGACCGTTGAGCACTATGAAAATCTATACAGGGCCATGAAGAAGGAATTTCCGCACATCACAATCAAATCTCTAACTGCAGTTGAAATCAAGCATATCGCAAAACGTACTGGGATATCCATACCCCAAACACTGACCCGGCTAATGAATGCGGGTTTAGATGCAATTCCTGGCGGCGGTGCGGAGATCCTCGTAGATTCCGTGAGGGATAGAATATGCAGAGGTAAAGAATCCAGTCTCGAGTATCTTTCAATCCATAGATCAGCCCATGAAGTGGGTATCCCAACGAATTGTACCATGTTGTTTGGTACCGTTGAAACACTTGAAGACAGAATCACCCATTTGGACTTGCTTAGAAGATTGCAGGATGACACCTCTGGATTCCAATGCTTCGTGCCATATCCATTTCTGCCTGATAAAACACGTTTACCTGAGGCTAAGATACCAAGTGCTGAAGAGGTCCTTAGAACAATCTCCATATCCAGACTTATGCTTGATAATATACCACATCTAAAGGCTTACAGGATGAATATCGGAGATGATCTAGCCTCTTTGGCGATTCTCAATGGGGCCGATGATCTCGATGGAACAGTTGAGAAGGAGGAAATTATGCACTCTGCAGGTTCTAGCACACCCCTCAATACAGGCATGGACGGCCTAATACGTATGATTGAGTCTACGGGACAGGATGCCGTTCAAAGAAATACGACATATACGAGATTCAAACCACACACGTTGAAAAACCGTTCAGAACCGAAGGCCCTACCAGTATTGAGGTGATATCGTGTGGAATAGGACCATAGGACGCGTCGCATTCACAAATTGTGATCCTTTGTATCACAACCTTTCAGAAAAATGGAGGATATTGCCAGCTCCCCCTTCATGGTTGACGGGGCATGTACTTCGAAGGGACTGCCTAATGGCTCCAATACCCTCTGCTGATTTTGCGAAGCACAGCGACAGCCTACGTCTCGTCGGAGATCTTGGTATCGTCTCAATGGGCCATGTTGGGAGTGTACTTCTATTCGGAGATCGCCCTCCGGATCACATGAGGGATATAGCATTCCCAACCGATTCATCGACCTCAAAAAGATTGCTAAGATGGTATTTGGATAAACAGGGGCTAGACCCTCGTGCAATAGACTTGGGGCCTGATTTGAGTTCAATGCTTCAACAGTGTGATGGAGCCCTACTCATAGGAGACAGGGCATTGAGGGCAGCTTCAGAACATCCATCTCTCGTCCAATTGGACCTCGGAGCTGAGTGGACCCGTTCAACAGGTCTTCCAATGGTATTCGGCGTCTTCGCAACACACGAGTCATCTGAAAATCGAGACATATTGGAAGCCAAAACCGAGCTAATCTCAAACTACCAGGCTTTCATCAATGACAATCATAGAAGAGAAGAGGTTGTTCGAATTGCTGCTGATAAGATAGGTCTAACACCCAGCAGAATGGACCAGTACTTCCGTTCGGAGGTATCCAATATACTCGATGAACAGTCTGTAGAGGGGCTTGCGCGCTTCCTCGTCGATGTTTGTGGTATGGATACCGGTTTAGTTCAAAGAAGTATTCAGTCAGCTACCCCGTAGTCTAAGGATTTGGATGCGACGTACTCTAGAAGGTCCATTGCAACTTCACAGGACTCGGCGACAACCGGTTCCGGATCGTCTACAAATTTCTCTAATGTGGCTAATGCGATTCTATCCCCAATCGCTCCTAGAGCCTCGGCTGCCTCATGACGTACCATGAGATCTTCGTCATGATCTTCGAGACGATCTATGAGGTGAGGTACTGCTGCAGGATCTTGCATTTGCCCCATCACATATGCAATCTCATGCTTTAGGAGTGCTGATTTGGAGGAGTAAGCGGCTGCAAGCGCTTCAACAGCGTCAACACCACCGATATTCCTCAATGCGAAAAGCGCTCTCATTCTTTGAAACATTCTTTCATTTTCATCGCATATGGTTTGCCTTAAGCTTGGCACCGACAGTATCTCACTTGCAGGTGCTGGATCGACTGAGTCAAACTCAGATATCTCTGGCTTATCCATGTTTTATCGACTATGTGCCCTGCCTATGAAATCAATGGCTCGAGGGTCAAAGTCCAAATCTACCAATCCGATCGATTGCCCCTCTTCTAAGAATCTCATCACAGCCTCACGCCCATCGTCGCCATAATCGATAGTCCGTTGATTGACATACATCCCAACGAACTTTTCGTTAGTTTCGTCGGATATCCCTCTGCCCCACTTTTTTGCGAATGACAGTGCGGATTCAGGATTTGATATTGCATGCTCTATAGAGAGACGCACGTCATTGGCGATATGCTCGCACATCTCTGAGCCATGAGATTTCAGCACGACATTTCCACCCAGGGGTAGTGGAAGACCCGTTTTTTCATTCCACCATACCCCCAGATCTAAAACCAGGTGAACCCCTTCATCTTTCCAAGTCAGTTGCCCCTCGTGAATAATCAAGCCATGAGTTGATTTTCCAGATGCTACTGAAGGAAGAATCTCGTCGAATGGCATGACTTCCACATTGACATCGCCTAAGGCGAGTCTCAATGCCAGATAAGCAGAAGTGCCAAGTCCGGGAATTGCAATCGTAGATTCAGAGGCCTCCTGAACAGAAGATTCCGAAGTGGATATTATCATCGGCCCGTATCCTTCTCCCATCGAAGCGCCGCAATTCATCAAAGAATAATTATTGGAAATTGTCGGGTAGGAGTGTATTGAGACAGCGCTTACATCATGTGCGCCATCCAGTGCCTGTTGATTGAGCGTCTGTATGTCAACAAGAACATGTTCGTATCGTCTATCGCCCGTATCTATCAGGGATTCAGTCATGGCATAGAACATGAATGCGTCATCTGGATCCGGTGAATGGCCTATGCTGTAACGAGTCGTCATAGCATAGGCGCTGACGAGGTTGTATAAATTGCCTTGGCAGACTCCATGACAATCGCCACCATGAAGTATCTGTGCTCCTTGGGCGATACATGCCCGATGCTGAGAGGCTATCCACCGCAACTGGCCAACTTGGTCCAAAGTGCGCTAAGACCGGAAAGCCCTTGAAATTCTCAGAGGCAATAGTTCATGATGGCGAGTATCTGTCATACGAGGCCTATCTGGAACTGACAGGAGCAGAGCCCTCAACAGAGCCAAAAACGGTTCCAGGCCTAAGGATGGAATGACGCCATCTTGAAGACCTTCCTTCCAATCGCTTCGATGTGGCGAAGGGTTGGAGTCGTATAGGTTCGAGGTTCGCTGACTTCTATAGGTCCATGGAACCAAGCGATATCTGGCTCCCTCCTCGCCTCAGACGTCGTGAGTGGATGTTCATGCCATGGGGCGACAGGCCAACCGATCGGCATCGCTCATTTACGGATGCAGGAGCACTCCACTCCTACCTCTGCCAAAGATTCCCTCATTCATGCTTTCACTCAACGGCTTACTATGATGATCCGTCTCAAAGAACGATGTCTGAAAAGGGCTGGAGAGGAGCCGACCTAATATTCGATTTAGACGGCGATCATCTGCACGGCATCAGCCCCACTGATTTTCCCAATCTAATATCTGCCATACAAGATCAGGCATGGTCCCTCTGGAACGACTTCCTAGAGCCGGAGTTCGGATTCAACAGAGACTATGCACAATTCACATTCTCAGGCCATCGAGGCTTCCACATACACCTGAGAGACCCTTCTCTCTTCCATCTCGACTCCAACGCAAGAAGGGAGATAGTCACCTATATCCGGGGTGTCGGGCTAGATGTATCCACATCTCAGAGGAAAGACTCTGGATGGTCGAGAAGGCTTGATGAGGGCATTGAAAGAATCTCTAATATGCTCGCTGAAGCTTCGAAAGGGGGAAAGGATTCACCCACCATCAAGAGCCTGATAGAACAAGCAAAGAGTCAGAATCACCCAGCGAGTCACAGTACGATGACCAAACTAATCGAAATGGCTTCTAGCGAAGATCACGTTTCAAGGTTAAAGGGAGGCTCTACCAATGTTTTCGGGGAGAGCGGGACGAGTCTCTTTTGGGCACTCGTCAGAGCGAACTCTTCAGTTTCAGTCATAGGTGGAGAAACAGATGAGAATGTAACGGTCGATGTCAAGAGAGTAATACGCCATCTCGGGAGCCTCCATGGCAAATCAGGTCTCAGAGTCACCGAGATACCCTTCGAAAGACTGGATCCGGACGGTTCTAAACCATTTGATCCATTGAAGGAGACAATTGTTTTCGCAGGAAGTGAGAATACCAAAATACGCCTCTTAATCGACGATGTTAGAGCGATAATAAATGATAGAGAGATAGATGGTAATTCGGGAAGCGAGTATGTTGTTGATGAGGGCATGGCTATGTTTTTGCAACTCAAAGGCTGGGCCGAGCTAGTACCTTCCTGAATAGCACACAATAGCCACACATTCGGCGAACGTTGAAACCCCGAATTGCTTGAGAGCATACCATGGGCCTAATCCCACGACGCAAGAAGAAGGGGAAATTACCTCCTATGCCCCCGCCCCCGCCTCCTCCTCCGATGGATGCTCGGGGAGACCCCATGGTCCCCCCGCCCCCGCCACAAAACCCTCCAAATGAGGACTTTGACAGCCTCGTACCCATTGGAGGTGGCCGAGGAACGGTCACCACCCCTGAATTGGGAGAGTACGATCATGAATGGTCTGACAAAAACAAAGATCCGGCCGAAGAAGACCTCGAGTCGCTCTGGAGTGCCAGGAAGGCTGCCAACATAGGTTCCGAAGGACTTGATGGGATGTATGGCCACATAGACAGGATCGCAAAGGGGGATAGAGGATCGCTAATCAACAGATTCTCTGATAGGTTCGGAACAGAGCTAGACAGAGAAATCATAGTCATGAGGAAGGAGCAACAGCAGGTCGTAAGGGATATTGCCCCTGTAGTCGAGCTTATTGAGAAGCCCAAAGATACAGATCATCTCACGCTTGATGAGTTCATACACTCCATGGATGAACCAGCATTCATTGAGAAGGTGTCGGATGCAACAGGAATAAGCATCGAAATGCTATCTTCATTCGAAGAGGAGGAGTTGGTTGATTTCTTCCAAACTGCAGATGTAGATGATAGCGGGACAATGGAATTCGAGGAGTTTGCAGCGGCTATAACAAGACTGAAGCAAGCGAACGATGACTTCGCGAGACTCTTCAGCATAGTAGATACACTTCTTGGTAATCAAAATTCCAAATTCATCGAATCCTTTACCCAATCAGACGCATATGAATTGTACAAGAAGGTTGGAACAGATCCTCATCATGCTCCTGAAGATGAGAGGAGAGACTTCTTTGCGCTTATCAACGAAGTTTTAGGTGATTTGCCTCCCTCTGAGATTGAAAGTTTTACCCAATCAGAGGACTTTGAACACTACAAGACTATGGGCGAGGCGCTTCAGTGAGGGTTCGACATGGGATTACTAGAGAAGGCTGAATCCGGAAAAACTCCCAAGGAGACCACCAAGAAGAAGAGTCCTGAGAAGGCACCTGCTAAGGCACCTGCTAAGGCACCTGCTAAGGCACCTGCGAAGGTCGAAAAACCAAAGAGAGAATCCAGATTCTCAAGACGACGTGAAAAGGAAAAGAAGGCAAAGGAACCAAGAGATCCAGTCGATCTACCATCATTTCCTCAGGGTTTCGAGCAACCCACTAGCGGACAAATGGCCTTCAGGAGATTCGTTGACATTTTAGTTAGTTACGGCTGGATTTTCCCAGTCGTGGGAGTATTCGCCTGGGGCTTGAACTTTGATGCGACATACTTTATCATCGGAGGTACGCTACTTTACATTGGTAATGTCGGTTTCTTGCCCTCAAAATTCAACAGAACGATTGGAAATATTGTATCCCGTACAAAGTTTGTAACATCAGGTGGCAATAATGCATCCTGGGCATACACCTTCCTCAAGGGCCTGAACTTCCCTTTCGCACTTATCGGCCTCGTCACTGCCCTAACAATGCTCTCCGACCTTTCATCGCCACTGGGAGAATCCACGGGGTCAGCCATATTCAGGGTGATAGGCCTCTTGCTTTTGCTACCACTATTCCTGGATTGGTTATTGAGTCGCTTCTCGATGGCAAAGAGAGGCCTCTGGGAGAGGATATTCGGTGGTGTCTGGCTAGTCCGATCTACCAAGACTGGAAGCTCCAAAGGTTGGTTGAAGAGATTAGATCAACTTAGCGACTATGCAGAAAAGAGGGGTCTTCTCTCTGAGAAAGAAGAAGATACGACCAATCTTGATTGAATCACTCTTCTTCTCGACGCATCATCGCCAACTCACGCATATCTTCTCGGACTGCTCCCTCTTCTATGCCCTCGATGTCTGCCTCGTCCACTATCTCGACGCCGAGTAGAGTTTCAATAACGTCTTCCATGGTTACAAGACCTATGATGGTCCCGAACTCCTCTTCAACAGTCAATATTTGCACCCTATCTTCAAGCATTATTCTGAGTGCTGCGTCTATAGATCCGTCAGAATGAACACTCGATATTGGACGCATTATCGCAGTCATCTTCGGATCGAAATTATCTGCAGCTGCATTCCGGAGAATGTCAGATCTCAGAACCATTCCAACTACCGCATCCTCATCGAATACCGGCATTCTACCATGTACCATTACAGGAATGCGCTCCATGACCGAACCGATCGTCTCTTCTGATTCCACGTACGTCATAACGGTCCTCGGAGTCATAATCGCACCCACAGTCATCTCTTTGAGCATCAACAGATTCTGTATGACGCTCTCCTCCCTCTCATCTATGACATCAGTCTCTTCGGCTATATCTGCTATGACAGATATCTCATCTCGGGTCATCGCTTCCTCTTTGACAGAGGGAAGAAGACGACGCGTCTTTTCGATTGGCCATATGATAGGTGCTAGTATGATAGTCATCCAGTGAAGTACCAACCCCGCACTAACTGTGAGTCTCCTCCAATAGAGTGTCCCTACTGTTTTCGGGAGGATTTCCGATAGGAGTAAGACAAGCAGTGTCAGGATAGTCGATGCAATTGCTAGCGCATATTCCCCGGGATACGCATTTTCGACTTCCGAACCTACACCTAGCGCACCGACTGTGTGCGCAATCGTGTTTAGGGTGAGTATGGCAGTAAGGGGACGTTCCGGATCATCCTTGAAAGTCAGCCATCTCTCAGCAGTTGTAGGCATTTTAGGCTGCAGTGCAAGTATGTGACCTCTGGTTGTGCTTAGTAGAACTGCTTCGAGTATTGAGCAGATAAATGACACTCCAAGAGCGACGGTTCCGTATAGCAAAATAGCGGATACTGGAGTCACTTCAGGAGTTCCTCCGGAGAAGAGATTGGACAAAGCTGGTATGCATGCGGTTGCGTTGCTCCATAACTGCGAGTTTGCCCATCTCCTAAATATGTGGCTGTTCGAGAGTCGACCCGTGGACAGTCAGCATGTTGCAATTTTCATGGCTTGGCCGTATGCCAATGGGCCACTACATCTTGGGCACGTAGCAGGTAACTGTCTTCCTGCCGACATACAGTACAAGTATGAGCGAATGAGGGGTAGGAGGGTGTTGTTGTTGAGCGGTTCTGATGAGCACGGAACACCAATAACAGTGACTGCTGATGAAACAGGAAAATCGCCGCAGGAGATTGTCGATGAGAATCATACAGCTATACTCGACTCTCTGTTGAAGCTCGGCTGCTCATGGGGGGATAATATCGATTCCAGGGGTGTAGATTATGGTGGCGCCTTGTATGGAAGAACTTCTGACTCAAGGCACCATGAGCTTGTTCAAGGAGTCATACTGGAATTACATGAGAAAGGATTCTTGGAAAGGAAAACTATGGAGCAGTTCTGCTCTATCAGGGATAATGGCGACATACAATTTCTTCCTGACAGGTATGTTTTGGGGAAATGTCCTAGATGTTCTTCAGATGGCGCTAGAGGCGATCAATGCGACTCATGCGGATCAACATATGAGGCCGATGAGCTCATTGAACCCGTCTCAAAACTTAATCCCGAAGATCCTGTCGAAATTCGAGAAACTGATCATCTCTTCTTCAGGTTAGATCTTCTTCAGAAAGATTTGGAGGACCATGCATCAGAGCGACAGAGGGTTTGGAAGCCAAATGTCAGATCGATGACAAAGAATTGGCTAGATATGGGTCTACGACCGCGTGCTGTTACGAGAGACATCGAATGGGGCGTATCGATACCATTGGAGGGGGATGTATGGGTATCGAAGCGTGTCTATGTATGGTTCGATGCTGTTCAGGGGTACTTGACATGTGCAAGAATATGGGCAGAACAATATGCAAGTAAGTCAGATGATGATGCTGATGAGGATATTTGGAAGAAGTGGTGGATACACGAGGAGTCACTCAAACACGTGTATTTCATGGGCAAGGATAACATCCCATTTCACACTATAATATGGCCTGCTATACTGTTGGCACTCAACACAGGAAAGGACGAGCATGAGAAGCTACATCTTGAGGACAACGTCGCTTCTAATGAATATCTGATGCTCTCTGGAGATCAATTCTCAACAAGTCGAAAGCATGCAGTCTGGCTTCCCACATTTCTTGAAAGATACGATCCCGATTCACTTCGTTATCACTTGACAATAAACATGCCAGAACTTCACGATACTGATTTCCGATGGGACGAGTTCGTGGAACGTGTGAATTCAGAGTTGATTGGTAATTATGGCAATTATGTGAATAGGGTGCTTTCTCTAGTCAAACGTGCTTCCAAAGATGGGATGAATCCTGTCGCTACGCTTCCCGGTTTAGAGGCATATCCTGATTTCAAGAAATTCATAGAATCGAAGATCGAAGGAGCAATCGACTCGATGGAACGTCAGAGGTTCAAAGAAGCACTCAGGAAGATAATGGACATATCCCAAGAGGGGAACGGCTTTCTTCAAAGGTCGGAACCTTGGAAGTATCTACGTTCCGACGATCCTGAAGAAATTCAGAAAGCATTGTTACCATTATCTGCCGCATGGCATAGTCTGCGTGTTCTTTCAATACTCACCTATCCATACATGCCCTTCCAATCAGAAAGATTGTGGGGCATGATCGGAGAACCGGGAAATCCGAGAGATTTGCTTTGGGATGATGCAATGGCTAGTGGTGAACGTCCACCCCATTTGCCTAAATCTGCCCCTCTTTTCACTAGACTCGACCTCGAGAGCATTCTCTCAGATGAAGGATCTACAGACACAATGAATAACGACGCCTCACACATCGAAGGCGTGGCATTCGTTGATTTCGATACCTTCGCATCCGTCGAACTCAGGATTGGCAAGGTCATCTCCGTCGACGACCACCCTGATGCAGACCGTCTCTACGTGGTCAAGATATCAGAGGGCGATGGACAAGATCGAACTGTTTGCGCAGGTCTAAAGGACTACTATACCAAAGAAGACCTAGCAGGCTCGTTGGTCGTCTTTGTCGCTAATCTGGAGCCTAGGAAACTCAGAGGCGTTATGTCAGAGGGCATGCTCCTGGCAGCCGATGATGGCAAGGGAGCCGTACGGTTAATCAGGCCAGATGGAGACATAGCCCCCGGATCAAATGTCAGATGATGGGCGATCGAAAAACTGCCATTGCATTTCCTCGACTTCAGCCTGACTATTGCAAGAAGAGTATGCTTCAAGCAGTTCTCCGTTCAAGTCGAGAAACGCATCGCTGAACTTAAACGGCCTCAATAGGGAAATGGCCTGATCTTTGTGGCCCACAATGTATAACGAGGCGGAAAGAGCCTCGGCAGTACTCATTCGCCCTCTCTTGCCCCAGCTAACTGGATTCCCTGCGAGTAATATGGGAAGTATCCTAGATTCAAGCCTCGTGGTTTTAGATATAATCCTGATAGATTCATGAATTCTCTTCCATGAGCAATCCAACGCAACAAGAGCCCCGCCTTCAATTAAATTCACATCACTCGGACTCAGTAGGGTATCTGAGAGAGGATCTAGTAGAACCCCCTTCTTCGCAGCCGAGGATAACCTTGTCTTGCACCGTATGAGCCCACGCTTCTCCAATTTCCTAGCAGTACATTTCTTGGGATCGTCCTGATCGAGATGTATGGCTTCAATTCTGATTTGCTTAACATCAGTCATTGGATGCATCCCTCATCAGATCATCTAGCATATCCGCTATAGTGACGGATTTATTCGAACGTTTTACGACTGGAGAGACGTCATTTGCTTCAACTTCTTCCAGTATCATGATCCCTAGCGCCTTCTCGAGTCTTTTCGCTACTGCATCTGGAGGCACGCTCCCGCCTTCGTATTTCTGAAGGTCCTGGACGCGGAGATTCATCTTCCTCCCAAGCTCTTCGACACTCATTCCACCTGCTTCCCTGGCTCTCCTTATTCTTATGTGAAAATCACTTGCAGCTTCGAATGTTGGGCGGGTTTTCCGAGTCTTAGAAATTGGTGATTTAACCGACGTTCTTGCTCTGTCTGTTTCTCTGGACGGAATGGAAAATCCCCTCTTAGTACTACATGTTGCACAGGCGGATATTTGTGCGCCCGACACTAGTATGTTGAACACTCCAGTATTCTCTTTCCCGCATAGTTCGCATACGCCCATACTATCCGGTTTTACTAATCAGTCATGAATTCGACTCAGCCGAAGCCTTCTCAACTGCCTGTATAGAAGAAGCCTCATGGCGAGCGACGCGGCGGGCGCCTCACATGTTGAGGATGACGTTGATAGCGATGCAGATATCGCTTCAGAGATTGATTCACTGAAACGTGACTTTGAGATGCTTGCGGACAGAACGCAAACCCTTCTCACCGAGAAGCTTCTTTTGGAAAACGAGATAACACAAGTATCCAAGAGGGCCGGAAGACTCGAGGAAGATCTCAGACATCTAAAATCCCCGCCGCTAGTCGTGGGCCATGTACAGGATGTTATCGAAGACAGGGCAATTGTCAAGAGCTCCAATGGAACTGTATTCTTGGTAACATACAATCCTCGAATCAACCATGCAGACCTTTCCCCTGGATCAAGAGTAACTCTGAATCAGGACACACTATCCATAATCGAGATTCTAAATGACGGATGGGATCCTTTGGTCGCTGCTTCTGAGATAATTCACAAACCAGATACGAAATTCAGCATGCTCGGGGGTCTCGACCAACAAATAAAATCTATCCGAGAAGCCGTTGAGATGCCTCTTCTCAATCCAGATGCATTCTCCAAATTTGGAATAGATCCTCCGAGAGGTGTCCTTCTTTCAGGCCCTCCAGGTAATGGAAAGACCATGCTTGCCAAGGCTCTTGCGAACTCAACAAACGCAACATTTCTCGGCATAGTCGGATCGGAGCTTGCTCAGAAATATATTGGAGAAGGTGGAAGGCTTGTTCGTGAAATCTTTTCGATGGCAAGGGAGAAAGCTCCCTCTGTGATATTCATTGACGAAATAGATGCAATTGGTAGTAAGAGACTAGACTCCACAACCTCAGGAGATCGCGAAGTCCATAGGACCCTGATGCAACTTCTTGCTGAAATGGATGGGTTCTCAGATTCCGAGGGAGTGATGGTAATCGCTGCTACAAACAGGATGGAACTCCTGGACAAAGCCTTGCTTCGCCCTGGAAGATTTGATAGAATAATTGGGATAGATGTACCTGATTTCGAAGGAAGGATATCGATTCTTGAAATTCATACTAGGAATGTCCCTCTTGATGATTCCGTTGACATGAGGAAGCTAGCGAAGAAATGCGAAGGAATGAGTGGTGCAGAATTGAAGGCAGTCGTAACAGAAGCTGGTATGCATGCAATATCAGAAGATAAGAACAGCATGTCAAAGGAAGACTTAGAGGAAGGGGTCAGAAGAGTACTGTCGGAAAGGTCCCGCTCCACTGAAGGAGCAGAGGCATTGTATCAGTGAGGTCAGGAAAATGACTCTGATAGAGGCTGTGCCCAATATAAGCGAAGGAAGAGACCATTCGATAATTCAAGCAATAGTCTCTTCAGTTGAAGATGGAGGATCAAGAGTACTTGGTGTTGAGCCTGATGAGGATTACAACAGGACTGTGATAACCTATGCTGGGGATCCTGAACAGGTCATTTCTTCCAGCATAGCTCTCGTCAGAAGAGCCCATTCGCTGATTGATATGAGGCATCACAAAGGAGGTCATCCCCGAATGGGTGCAGTGGACGTGCTCCCATTCATACCGCTTGGCGAATCAACCGAAGAGGATGCTTCCTCTGTCGCTGAAGCCTGCTTCACAGAACTAATGGGGGAAGTATCGATGTTCAAATACGGATCATACGCCAGTCATCCTTCTAGGTCAAGATTACCCGATTTACGGAGAGGCGGATATGAGGGGCTCAAGGAGAGATTTTCAGGAGGAGAGTGGAAAAACGAAGAGACTAGAATGCCCGATAGTTGGTCAGGAGAGTGGGATGAAGGTTGTGATAGATTCGGCGCTATGGCCATTGGAGTACGTCCGATCCTGATAGCCTACAACGTAAATATCGAAGAGTCCGAACCACAAGTTTCAGCTACAGTTGGAAAAGTCCTCAGAACGTCCGGATTCCTCATCAAGTCAGAATCTGGTCAGAGAATAAGGGTCGAGGGGATGCTTGAATCAGTTCAGGGGATGGGTGTGAAGCTTGAATCACATGGAATATCGCAGGTATCCATGAATCTCTCGAATCCCGATAAAACAGATATTCACGTAGCCTATGAAGCTGTTCGGGCTCTAGCGCAGGCACTTGGTGCAAATGTAAATGGAAGCGAGATAGTCGGACTTGTACCTCTCCAAAGCATGCTCAAAGCAGGTCGTTGGTATTACGGGGAAAATGCTCCGGAGGAGACTCTGGTTGAGCAAGCGATACTTGGATTAGGGCTCAGCACTCTTGAAAAATTCGATCCAGAATCGAGAATAATTGAATGGGCATTAAGAGACATGGAGGAAGGTGAATAAATGGACATTAAAGAGACTCTTTCTAGCATCTCAAATGGACAGCCTACCCCTGGGGGCGGCGCTGTTGGGTGGCTCGTTTGGGGTCAGGGAACGGGTCTCCTCAGAATGGTTTCGAATCTAACACTCAAGTCGAAGAAGTGGTCCGACGGACATGCATCTTCGGAATCCATAATATCCAGAACCATGGGATTCGAAGATATTTCAATCAACGGCTACAGTGAAGATTGCAAGGCGTATGATGCCGTAGTAGATGCATATCGTTTGGATAAAGAAGATCCCGAGCGAAGAGGTGCGATAGAGTCTGCATCATTATTTGCTGCTGAGGTCCCCCTCGAACTCGTTTCGAGGGTTCACGAGGTTGCTCTTCTTCATATCGAGTTAAGTGGCAATCACAATAGAAATGCCCACAGCGATTTGATGGCTTCTAAGCATCTCTTAGCAACTGCTTCGATTATTGGGGCTCACAATGTTGCAGCTAATCTTCCAGAGTTATCGAATCAGAAAAGGCAGGCCATCGAGTCGAAACTTTCTGAGATGATGGATGGAATACAAAACATGCTCTCAATAACATTGGATTGGAGCGAATCTTGATGACTGGTGAAAAATCGTTCAAGGAACTCGTTAGAGGAGGCATCCCGAAGCATCTCCCTCCAAAGCGAGAGATTGACCCCAATGTAGACCATGCCCCACCACGCCCCATGAATCTCGATCGAGGTTCCTTCTCCCTAGCTATAGAAAATGCACTCAGATACTTTCCAAAATCATGGCATGAGGAGCTTGCAGAGGAGTTTTCTCACGAGCTTCGGACATATGGCCATGTGTACATGCACAGATTTAG
>Ga0115011_10001931_pt1 | contig 14631 bp, 26 predicted proteins | sample TroAtlMetagenome_2_FD_88705 | JGI IMG/M metagenome (GOLD analysis project Ga0115011, IMG submission 88705) | Marine eukaryotic phytoplankton communities from Atlantic Ocean - Tropical Atlantic ANT8 Metagenome | ecosystem: Environmental > Aquatic > Marine > Oceanic | place: Tropical Atlantic...
AAAAGACTCACAATTTGTTGTATATGAGTTTTCATCTTGGTCTAGATATGTAATGCTTTTTCTTTCTACATTTGTGATTGTAACTTTTCCCAATGATTGAACATAGTAGCTTTGACCCGGTATTATATTATAGATTTTGTTTTTTATAATTTCCTCTCTAAGAAAGATAAAAATGCACGTAAAAATACCGTACATGAGAGAAGAAACCAAAAATCCCATAAAAAAGTCCATATTAATTGTCCTTTCTTGTAAACATTCTAAACCTATTGTATAATGCATAGTGGTTAGGAGTTAATCGTATGACGTCAGAGTATCATGTTGGCCAGATTCTCTATTCAATAGATAGCAATAGATTTGGAATTACGCCAGTACAAATAATAGAGCATCATGTGAGAACCAGTCTCACTGGGACTGATAACAATTATTTTGTTATTATCGGGGGGACCGATTCAAAAGCAGACCAGTCATCCCTGAAAGGTCCTATTTTTGACACCTCTAAAGATGCAGGAGAATATCTCATGTCTAAAGCTTCTGAAAAAATACAGAAGCTTGTGGAAAGCGCTGATAATATATCTAGCCAGAGCTTTACGCAAGGAAATAAGGAAAATGTCGAATCTTCTCAAAAAGACGAAAATTTGAGTAAGACACCCGAAGAGGCAGTGTATGTAGACTTGCCAGATGGAACAAGAGCAAAACTTTCAGGAGGAGCTGTACTTGAAGATTTTAATCGCTGATGGGTATAATTTGTTATACAGATCGAGAACAGGATGGGGACAAGGAGAAAATCCAATTGTATTTAATTTCATAAGGTCTTTCAAGGCTCTTGTTGAAAAGTTCAATCCGGATAAGACTTACTTTGTTTTAGAGGGCGCACCTAAAAAAAGAAAAGAATTGATGCCCGATTATAAAGGTCAGAGAGTGTATTCTGATCATGACGATTTTTATCGCCAGAAAAAGATATGCATTGAATTTGTCAAAAAATTCCTACCCGTAGAAGTTGTCCGTCATGAGGATCATGAGTGTGATGATGTAATTGGTTATCTTGCAACTACTCGGCATTCTCAAGATGACTGCACTGTTATATCATCTGATACAGACTTTATACAGCTGCTGTCAAGAGATACAGATCGGATAAAGCTTTATAACCCAGTACGAAAAAAGTTCTTAGAAGCTCCAGATTACGATTATGTAGAGTGGAAAGCACTTACAGGTGATAAGTCAGACAACATTCCAGGATTCGAACGCGTTGGTCCAAAAACTGCGCAGAAGCTTGTGACTAATCGGAGCCTTTTAAGCGAGTTTTTGTCTATAGAAGACAGATTAACACGATTTGAAAAAAACATACAGTTAATCAGTTTTGAAAATGTCGATGATAAAAAACTAGAAACCACAGCGGGCATATACAAGCCTGTTGAGATAAAAAAAATGTTTGAAGATATGAAGTTTCAGTCCATGCTAAATGATAAGTACTGGGCTAATTTTGAAAGGGTGTTTGGTGATGGAGAAGCCACTATCTGATGAGGTGAACCAGAGTCTTAGAAGCTCTGGTATTATAACAGAAAACGAAGTAGTATTAAAAGTGGGTGACATATACCTTGCGTATGATGTTGTTACACAAGTACGAAGAAAAATAGAATCATCGCGTATTTTTTTAAGTGAAAATTCTAAGAAATTACTGAGAGGGTAAAACAAGCGTGGAGATATCAAATGTGTATTTTGCTGATGAGGCACTCCTTAAAATCTTAAAGGGTGTAGACATTCTTTCAAACGCTGTAAAGACTACCATGGGGCCTTCAGGAGGCACAGTAATTATAGACAAGCAAGGCCGTCCACCACACTTGACAAAAGATGGTGTTACTGTTGCAAAATCCATCAATCTAAAGGATAGGCTTGAAAATATTGGCGCCAGCATTATAAAAGAAGCAGCTCAAAGAACAGCAGAAACTGCAGGCGATGGCACTACGACATCAACTGTAATAGCTCAAGAGCTATCTAAACAGATTGTCAAGATGGCGTCTGCTGGATTTGATTCTAGAGAAATGTATGGGGCAATACAAGAAGGTGTTGACGAAATTGTCAATGAACTTTTTAAGCTTTCTGTAATGATTGAAGATGAAAAAGATTTGAGAAATATTGCAAATATTAGTGCCAACGGAGAAGAAATAGTTGCGTCATCTGTTGCAAAAGCATTTCAGCATGTCGGTCCTAGCGGAACAGTTACAGTCGAAGAGGCAAAAGGCTTTGAAACATCCATTGATCTTGTGGAAGGAACAGAAATAGACAGAGGTTTTGTTTCTCACTACTTTGCAAACGAAAATAGCGGCTCTGATTGTAAGCTTGAGGATGTTGAAATACTGGTAGTTGACGGACCCATAAAGACATTTCAACAAATTATACCTTTTGTCTCAAGATCTCATGAAAGCTCTACACCTCTGCTTATAGTTGCATCTGATTTTGACAATGACGTAATACAATCGCTGGTAGTTAATAAAATGAAGGCGGGTTTAAAAATTTGCGCAATAAAAGCACCAGAATTTGGCCAAGCAAGGTCAACCACATTATCAGACTTGTCTGCCCTATTTGGATGTCAAGTCCTAGTATCTTCTGATGCAAACAGTGTCGATGAAAATGAGGTCGAAAAATATCTCGGATCTGCAAAAAAAGCAATAGTTAGCAAGTCAAAGACTTTATTCGTTGATGTTGGAGGAAACACAGAAGACGTCAAAAATATTGTGTCAGAAATAACACAAAGCTTGGAGTATTCGGGCTTAAATGTTAGCGAGAGAAAATTTTTAGAAAGACGCAGGACTAGGCTTTCTAGCGGAATTGCTGTAATAAAAGTCGGAGGAGATACTTCTGCAGAGGTCTTAGAGCGTCTAGACAGAGTAGACGACGCGATTCAGGCAACTAAAGCTGCTCTAACAGAAGGGTTTGTTCCTGGCGGAGGAATTACACTTGCAAAACTTTCTGAAAAATGCTTAAGAGAAAAAAGATCAAATAGCGACAGCTATAACGTCGGCCTAAGAATTCTCAAAGAGGCATGCCATGCACCAATTAGGCAAATCCTTAGCTCTTTTGAAGACTCCGAGACGCTTATAAAGACTGCAAAAAAGAAGTCTGGTAATTGTACAGTTAACGCAATTACCGGAGACATTGAAGAATCTACAAAATCAGGCATTATAGATCCAACAAAAGTAGTTAGACTATCAGTTGTCAATGCTGCATCAGCAGCATTAAATCTATTAAGAGTAAAATGCGCTGCAATTATCCATGAAGTAGATAGCGATCTAGAAACAGAAATTTTTATTGACGAAAGTGTGTAAATCACGTGCACCTGGGGTATAATATAAGAGCTAGGCAACTGCGATATAAGGAGGTAAAATGTCTAGACTGTTAAATCTGACTACTGATCAGATTAGAGAAATGAACAATTCAGAGCTGTTATCGACAATAGATATTGTCAAAAGCAGAATTGGTTCAAGTCGAAAAAACCAAAAACCATCAAAGCCGCTCGAGAAAACTTTTTGTTATCTTGACGACGAAAGACAGCGCCGAGTTAATTGGGGCATGATTACTCAAAGGGAGCGAAAATGACAGATACACTTCAAGCATATTTTAAGCAGGTTGGAAGAACAAAACTTCTAACTAGAGAAGATGAAGTAATGCTCTCACAAAAGATCGAAAAAGGCGATCGTCGCGCCCGTGATCGAATGATCCGGGCGAATCTACGACTTGCAATAAGTATTGCAAAAAAGTATCAAAATCGAGGCTGTGATCTTGAAGACCTAATTCAAGAGTCTAGCATCGGATTAGTTAAGGCTGTTGATAGATTTGACTGGAGGAAAGGATTCAAGTTTAGTACGTACGCTTGTTGGTGGATCAAGCAGGCTGTTCGTCGACATATTGCTTCTCATTCCAGCTCTATTAGGCTTCCATCTTATGCCAAGTCGATTATGTGGAAGATTAAACAAACAAGGCTAGATTATCAAGAAGAGTTTGGATGTGATCCAACAAACGCAGAGCTTGCAGATCTTTTAGGTGTGTCTCAAGACACTTTAGAATCGGTACTGCGATGTTCATCAACGCCTGTCTCATTAGATAAGTCGCTCAGATATAAATCTTCAGAAATTGGCAGAACACTGTCAGACATTGTACCTGATGAAAATTACAAAATGCCAGATGATGCTCTTGATGAGCAAAAAATTACGCAAATTGTAAGATCTTCTCTGACTTCTCTTACTTCTAGAGAAGAAAAGATTATGCGCATGAGGTTTGGGATTACTGCAAACGAAAAAGATCACACCGGTTTTCCAATCACAGCTAACGAAATTAAGAAGCTAGGAGCAAAGTAGTATGACAATGCCAAAAGGACATAAGAGCCCACATGGTTATGCAACAGTAAAGTCACTCCCGGGAGGAATGGATTATAGATCCATTGCTGAACAAATGACTCTAGATGGTGACAAAATGAATCATGCAACTGCAAGAAACGTATTTCTTGCTGCTATGAAAAAATTTGCAGGCCCAATCTTAAAGATGTATGATATTCCAATTGATGACACTGCTGTTATGAGAACAGCAAAAGATCCAAGGTTTCAAGAAAGCATTATTGATATCTTGGAAGATGTCAATACCCCCAGCAAAGAAGGTGAGAAAGATGGCGAAATTAAGCTATAATTTATGGTCTACTAGAAAGAAAATGAATCCTGAAAAGATTGTAGGTCTTGGAGTTCTTAGTGAGGATGCCTTGAACGAATTCCTCGGAGAGCGAAACGTTCAGATGCCCGAAGACATTTCAGAATTCGAACGGCTTTGGAAAGCAGCTCAGCTAGCTTCTGGCGACAAAAAAGTAGAACCAGCTCTCAAGAGAGCAAAGAAAGTCCAGGAATCAAAGCCTGTAAAGGCTCAGCCAAAGAAAACTCCTAGGCGAACCAAAACAAACATCAAAGATACTGCTAAAGAAAAGTAAGAAGCGATGTTCCCAAGATGGTTTTTACAGCTAGGTATTGCACTTAATACTGTCTTGTTTATTGGGTTTTGGGCTGCCGAATCCCATAAAATGGCAATGATTAGCTTTTTAAGCGCATGCGCATTTTGGTTAAATATTTTGATTGAAGATAGGAAAGAAAATGACAACAACTAATAACGATGTTGAAACACTAATTGATAGACTTCTCTTGATCGAAGGTGAAATGAGCCTTTTGAGAGACGACAAGAAGACTCTTCTTGCAGAGTACAAAGAAAAGCTTGATGTAAAATCTGTTCAGGCTGCAATGAGAATTGCAAAAATTAGGCTTAAGCTTACAGAAACTTCCGACGACGCGCTAGAAGAAATTGTTGTAAGCGTAGAAAAAAAGATTTCAGTGTGATATGTGACACTTGCCCAGGCCATTAAAATTCTAGGTGTAAAGTTTGATTTCACAAAACAAGATGGGAAAGAAGCCTATAGGGCTAAGGCGAAAAAAGTTCATCCTGACTTCACAGGCGATGATAAAAGCTTTAAGCTTTTAAAGGAAGCACGTGATTTCTTGATAAGCAATAAGAAAACTATTATCTTTGACAAGGGGCCATCACCTCGGAATCTTAATCTAGACGTAGTGGAAAACATACATGTCTCATTTACCGATGCTTGTACTGGGTGTATTAAAAAAATAGCTTATAGCACATACACATCTACTACTAGCTCTGGGGCATGTCCTATTTGCTCAGGGCGAGGGTTAATTTTTAGAGAGCGATCATCTGCAGTTAAGTGTAATGTGTGTGGAGCATCTCCGCGTGCTAAGATTCATTCTTTTTCTATAAGGGTTCCTGCAGGAATTAGGCAAGGAGAATTTTTAACTTTTAAGTCTAGAGGAAATCATCTCGACGACTATGTGGGAAGCTTAAGAGTGAAAGTTAGCATTGAAAAGTCGAATCAATTCACTAGAAAATCAAGTGATATTATACAAACAAAAGATGTAAGATACACAGATCTGCTTTTAGGCACATCCATCGTGGCAAATACAATACATGGAGATGTTAAGATTGATATACCGTTTGGATCATTTGACGGAGATGCTTTGAAGGTTAAAGGGCGAGGAATAAGATCAAAAAAAGATTCAGGTGATCATATTGTAAAGCTCAGGCTTATTGCTCCAACTAATCTATCATCTGACCAACGCCATGCTTTAGAAAATTTACGAAAAACCGGGCTATGATTAACCGAATAGAAATAGGCTCAGCTTGGGTCCGAAAAGATACAAGGGAATGTGTGGTCGTTGTTGCTGCGAATAGATCGGGTCATCAATATGACAGGCACTGGCTCTTGGAAGTTATGCGTTCAGACGGCACCATTAGTCAAATCGAAGATTACAGCCTCTTGGCCAATTATTGTGGGTTTGAAAGTCAACAGGAGTGTTATGATTAGACAGCTCTTTAAGATTCCTTCCGAATGCTACGTCGCATGCTCAGGCGGCGCAGACTCTATGGCAGTGCTAGATTTTCTAAACAGGGCAAACAAGGTCAGAGGGGTCTTGTACTTCGATCACAAGACTGAGCAATCTAGAGATTTCGAGTCTATTGTTTCGCAATATTGCACTACAAATAGGCTCGAAATGCTTACAAAGATTATAGATGAAGAACATACTTCAGGATCAAAAGAAGACTTTTGGAGTAGAAAGAGAAACAAGTTTTTTAAATCGATAGACGCGCCAGTTGTTACGGGACATAATCTAGACGATGCCGTTGAGTGGTGGATCTATACATCGCTAAGAGGAAACCCTAGGCTTTTGCCGTCTACAAACAAAAATATCCTCAGGCCGTTTATTGTTACGCCAAAACTAGAGCTTCAAAAATGGGTAGATAAAAATCATATAAATTTCCTGCAAGATAAATCAAATTTTGACACAAGATTTATGAGAAACTTCATAAGACATCAGCTACTAGATCAATGTCTTGTTGTAAATCCAGGGATTAGAAAGACAATTTTTAAGAAAATTAATGAAAGAGAGCGCAATGTATCTTAGAGCGGGTGATAGGGTTAGACACATATTTGATCCTAGAATAACGGGAATCATACTTGAGATTAAGACTGAAAATGCACGAACAATGGCAGCAGGTGGGACTTTCATGGATAGAAAGTATGCCCTGATCGAGGATGTCAACGGAAAGCAAACATGGCTGTCCTACGACGATATTATGAAAGAAGACCCATGACGCTACATATATACTTGGATTAGAATGATAATAACAGACAGAAGAATGCAAAGAACTGTCTTGATTTCAAACATAGTCTCTCCTAGGAGGAACCAGGTGAGCAAAGGAAATACAAGATAGGAAGTTCCAAAAGCAATAAATCTAACTGCCCAAATACTGTCTGTGCATTCATAGCCAATTTTAGATGCGTAAAGAGCAAGCATAGAGATGGGAATTGACAGGATTAGATTTATTAACATTGCATTTCCCGATAGCATTGGTATTGAAGTAAACTGTGAGTTTGTACTAAACCATATCAACGCATGTAGACATATAAAGAGAATCAGCGTGTTTATAAATGAGTGCACTAACATATTATCATTAATATTTATACCTAAATCTAAGCATTGGTGTTTCACATGAGATCAAAAAAACTTTTAAATAATATTATCGTCAAAGCTGTTGTTAATGTTACTGACACAATTTTGTCTGAAAGCCCAAAGCGATCGTGGGTAGAAACAGACGTCACATTGAGGTCAGGCAAATGCGTTAAGTTTGGCTGCAAGGCACACATAAAAGACATTCAGCTCATTATAGATGACTTAGTACGTATTAGGCAGAGACAAAACAACGGATCTGTTTCAAGGCAAAGGCTGTCAGATGCAATTGCCGCTTTAAGAAAAGAGCTTCGAGCAGCACAGAGGAAGTATGAAGCGAATAACCCAATTCCTGAAGAGGACTTGTAAGCCCCTTATAGCAATTCTCTCCGCTATTATAGCAATATGTCTAGTGTCAGACTCTGTTCACTATGCAGAAGTGGCGGTACAAGAACCTGTTACTTCTGCACAAATTGCAAAAAGTTGTGCTCCTTCAAAAATATATCACTTAAAAGAAGTTAACTTGTCTACCGGCACTGGATGGAAAATGGGCCACTCTTATAAGTGCTTAGGTCGATCTCATGTTATTACAACTATTAATCAAGTCGGAATATTGGCTGTTGACAAGCTCGTAAGTCATGCTATAGCCTTAAATTATGTCTGGTTGCTCAATGCCACCGGAGATATAAAATGCAAAGACGAGGTAACAGTTATTGAGCCAGTCATTAGCGAATCCAATGAAGCTTTAGTCTTGTTTGCTCCTTATATCTTGACATGTCAAGATGTTGAGTGACCCTCTAAAACATTCATAAATATTGCCTTCGACATATACAGATATAATATCGTACTCACTCCAAATAGGATCTTGTGAGAAAGACCGCGGCCGACCTTCTTTAGAAACTACTATTCCCACGCTTGAAGCACTTATAAGTTGCGGGCTTTCACTTAAGGCTCCAAGAACAGGATATGTCGAATCAATCGTTTTGCATAATCTAAGCATACCAGGCTCTATAGGCCGGATACCTGTAGGAAGATTTTCCGGTGTAAATTCAAGAGATTTGAATGATGTAATTTTACCAATAATCGTCATATGAGCATAATTATGTTTTAGTGAGGATTTTTTAAATGTTAGAAGCACCTGCACACACCAGTGTTTACGATTCAATTAACGACGTTCTAAACGGAACAAAGTGGCACATTATGAGACCGGGCTCTCCTAAAAAAATAAAAATGCCGCAATCCAACCATCCACCGATTGATGATATAATGAATTACTATAGATCAGCAGGTTGGATTGTGAGAGCTTCTCTTTTAATAGAAACAGATAAGCGTACTTACACTTTAGAATTCGTCAACCCATACCATAAATAGAATGCATATTTAAGAATAGGTACTATGCCTAGGAGGAAATATGACGACGTTATTTCTTCTGGATCGGGCTGGTCATAGCATAAGCTTTGACACGCGTCCTGATCCTGCTACGGCAGTTTGGTTTGATTTTCAAATGCTAGACTTGCCATCATTAAAATTTGGATCGATAGATAGTATTCCTATTGACGAACTCACTTACTATGTAAAAGCAGATGTAAAGACAGCTTCTAGAATGATCGCGGATCTGAGGCCTAAAGTTGTAGTTAGCACAGGAAGAGCATGCCTGGTGCATTTAGAGCTTATTGCAACTAACGAATGGCGCGGAAACAATGTGATGATAGACTATCCGGGTGTTTCGTGTGGTTATACAGAGTCTTTGCTTAAAGACAAAACAATTTATCTGTCATCTACCGAATCTCCTGATTCTATGCTCGCCCTTAAGCCGCCAAAAGAGACGCCAGATCCCAGCCCTGGAATTCCTAGAGGAATAGGGAAAGATCAAATAGACACTTATGTTGAGCAACATTTTTATTAAGATCTAAAAATTTTTATAAAGTCTGCTATTTTTGTATATGATTAGCATTAAGCTTCATTACCCCAGAGGAGTTAAAGGTTTAATGTCTAAAGTTATTGGAATTGATTTAGGAACAACAAATACGTGCGTTGCATTTTTTGATGGAGAGCGCACTGAAGTTATTGAGAATGAGGAAGGTAGAAGAACTACACCGTCTGTAGTTGCTTATACAAAGGGTGAGGTCCACGTAGGAGATCAGGCCAAGCGACAAGCAGTTACAAATCCAGCGAACACAATTTATTCAGCTAAAAGATTTATTGGAACGCTGCTCAAGGAAGTAAAGTCTGATGCAGAAAAAGTAGCATATCAAGTTGTTGCTGATGACTCTGGACGATCATCAATTAAAGCTAATGATACTTTGTTTTCGCCAGCACAAATCAGTGCACAGGTCTTGCGAAAAGTAAGAGAGTTCGCTGAAAAGCGCCTAGGTGAAAAAGTCACCGGCGCTGTGATTACGGTTCCCGCTTATTTTAATGATACACAGCGTCAAGCAACTAAAGATGCAGGAAAAATTGCAGGCTTAGACGTAAAGAGAATTATTAATGAACCTACAGCTGCGGCTTTAGCGTATGGATTTGATCAGAAGAAAGACCAGACCATTGCTGTTTACGACCTAGGCGGAGGCACCTTTGATGTGTCAATTTTAGAAGTGGGTGACAATGTAGTGGAAGTTATCTCTACAAATGGTGACACTCACTTGGGAGGTGATGACTTCGATGATGCACTGATCGAACACATCAGGGAAGAATTTCGAAAACAAAATAGTATGGTTCTTCCATCTGATGCCATGGTTAGCCAGCGACTTCGAGAAGCTGCAGAAAGAGCCAAGATTGAATTGAGCTCAACATCTGTTACGTCTATAAACTTACCCTTCTTGACAGCAGATGCTTCTGGTCCCAAGCATTTGCAAACAGAGATTTCGAGATCAACATTTGAAGAATTAGTATCAGAGCTAGCCGACAGAACCATCGGACCGTGCAAGAAGGCACTCAGTGATGCAGAGTTGACTATTGACGATATAGACGAAGTAATCCTGGTGGGCGGATCTACTAGAATTCCTATGGTACAAGCAAAAGTAAGTCAGTTTTTCGGGAAAGACGTAAATTGCTCTGTTAATCCGGACGAAGTTGTAGCTTCAGGAGCTGCCTTACAAGGAGGTGTACTTTCAGGAGATGTCAAAGATCTACTTCTCCTTGATGTTACCCCGCTCACTCTAGGTATTGAGACAATGGGCGGAGTGTGTACTCCTTTAATTAAGCGAAACACTACAATTCCTACTACAGCGTCTGAGACATTTACTACAGCATCAGATAATCAGACTTCAGTGACTGTCAACGTTTTGCAAGGCGAGCGTCAAATGTCTGAAGATAACAGGTCTCTAGGAAAATTTAACTTGTCAGGAATTCCTTCTGCATCAAGAGGGGTGCCTCAAATCGAGGTCAAGTTCGATCTAGACGCTAATGGTATCTTAGTAGTTACAGCTTCTGACAAAGGCACGGGCAAAAAGCAAACAATAACAATAGACAACTCAGGAAACCTTTCCGATACTGAGATTGAGAATATGATTAAGGATGCTGAGAAAAATGCTGAATCAGATGCTTTAAGAAAAGAAGAGATCGATTTAAGGGTAAATCTTGAGTCCATGGTAAATTCCGGAAGGTCGCTTCTATCTGAGAATAGTGAAAAGATTAGCGAGAATGTCGCGTCTATTTTATCTGCCGCTCTAGATGATGCAGTCCCGTCTGAAGAAGACTCTATTGAAACCCTTCAGGCGAAGACGGCTTCCCTTCAAGATGCAATTGGAAACGCTGCTAAGGAGATGTACGCCTCAGAAGAAACCGTCGAGACTTCTCATGAACCTAAGCAGAATGATGATGATGTTATCGATGCTGACTATGTAGATGACTAAAATGACAAAACAGTATCAACCAAAATTTGTCAAAAAGCCTTGGGGACATGAATTGATTTGGGCACTTACAGCAGACTATGTGGGAAAAATGATTCACATAGATAAAGGTCATCGGCTTTCTAGACAATTTCATAAGCAGAAAGAAGAAACAATTCAGATTCTTGATGGAGATCTTGTCCTAGAAATAGGAGACCCACAAAAGAAAGACTTCCAGACGCTGAATTTAAGCCCTGGAGACACTTTTCACATAACACCTGGGTTAATCCACCGGTTCTGCTCACACAACACTCCAGTAGTTATTTGTGAAGTAAGTACACCCCAACTTGATGATGTTGTTCGCTTGGCAGACGACTACAAAAGATAGCTTGCTAAATATAAACAAATCCTCAACTACATCTAAATTTAAATGTGTTTATAGACGTAAAAATTGATCATGAATCATCTTACCTAAGAACCTACAGAGCAGTCGATAGACAAGAATTCTCTTTAGACATCACAATTACTAGAGTATCTAATTCCACATTAGACGTCGGGTTCCATCGATGTGATTCATCTCGAGAGAAATTAAAGATATCTGATACCCGTCGTGTTATAATGACAATTATATCAGCTTTGCGCGACACCCTCATGAGCAAAAATCAGATGACTGATAAGCTGACAGCTCAAGAAATTCAAATACAGCTAAATGTTCTTTATGGGCCTAAAGCTCACAATCGTGTGATCATGTACAAGCGCCTAGTTGACAAATATGTTCCCATCTTGTCAAAAAGTAATCTAGTTCCTTACACGCATGTTAAAACTGATGTAACATCTGGGTCTGTCGTAATATTTATCAAAAGATGACAGTGTGTATAATAGCTTCGGAGCCACTTGATGAAGATCGATTTGAAAATTCTTATTACGCTCATAACGTTTGCTGCAACAATGGGCGGGTTTTATTATTCTACTCAAATGAGGCTAGACAATCTAGAAAAATCAATAGAAAGCGTAGAGAAGCAGATTAAACAGGTAAAGAAGAAAAAAAGGCTAAGGCTAAATGAAAGCTAAGAAAAACTATCTAAATAAATTGATTCGTGAAGCACTCTCTGTTGAGGTGCCTGAGCTGTCTGGTGGAAGAAAATCTTCTTGGCAGGTTAGAAAAGAAAAAGAATTAGCGGCAAAGAAGCAACAAAGAAGTATGCAGGCTGATATGCAAGCTGTAGCTAATAACATTGCGCAAGTTGCTACTGAGCTTATTAGTGACCCAAGTAGAGCTGCTACTCTAGTTGATACTTTCCCACCTGCAATAGAGCTTAGAGAGTATCAAGAAACAATGGATGGCGGCCTCCGCATTGATTCTTTTCTTGACAAGATAGAAGATGAGTTAAAGGCGCAGGGCGTTGACAGGGTCGTTGCTATAAAGTTTGTGGATTCTTTTCTAAATTTTAGGTAGCCCGCAAAGTAAAAAATGAAAAACCAAAGGACCGGCGTGATAAAAAAATGAAATTACTGCGTGAATACATCCAAGCGACGCTAAAAGAGGCATCTTTAACTAGGAATCCTGAAACTATAGGCGACTTAAGGGCTTTAATTGATGATGCAATGTCTACAAAAAGAGCTAAAAAAGGAAAAGAAGCAGGTAAAGATTTGGCGAAAGGTCTCCTTGCAGACCTGCTGCCTGGTGGGGGCACAATTGCAGGTGCTTTTGATGCATTTAAGGCAATGTACTCCATGCCTGATAATAAGCGTACCGGAACTGCACTAGACTATCTAGATGTCGACGATGAAGTTTCAGCAATCGTTGATGATAACGTTGAAAATAAATTTTTAAAAGCAGTTGTTGACAGCATCAAAGACGTTGATGACAACATGAGATTGGAAGATTTTAATATGACTAAAAAGCTTGCAAAGTATATTAAACAGAATTTTGATTCTAGAACTGTGATAGGATTTGATGAATGAGGCTAGGGCCTGGCGAGCTTGAAAAGATTATTGATGATGCCATAGCTCGTAAAGGTCGTCATCCATTAGAATATTATTGGCTTCTTGTTGAAGAACTAGAGAGAAGAAAGTATTACAAAGAAAAGATTGAGGTTGAACAAAAATGAAAATCACAAAGAACCAACTAAGAAAAGTTATTCGAGAATCGCTACTCAAAGAAAAAATCGAGTCTTCCCGGGAGGTCGAACAGGATCAAGCTGACCTTACCCTTACGCTCCTTCATAATAAGCTTGCAAAAGCTTCTCAAGGTGTTGACAATTTGACTAGACCAGGAAGCGGTTCAGAACTAAGCGATATTGCGAATGAGCTGTATGACTTAGCAGAAGAGGGAAAAGTTTCCGAAGAAATACCGAAAAGGCTGACAAGAATAGGGATGGCTCTAGAGGATATTCTAAGAGAATTAAATGACTATAGCGACATCTACTCAGCAAATACAGGTCGCCACAAAGTGGTGTTGGGAAATCTAAGGAGATAATAAGTGAAAATTACAAAGAATCAACTTAGAAAAATAATCAGAGAGAGCATTTTGCTCGAGCAACCTGTTAGTCAAGTTGATGAAATAATCGCTTGGGCCAAGACACCAGGTAACCGAGTTGATGTTGACGGAAAGGTTGCTTATGCCGGCGTTAAGCCAATGATGCAACTTGACATTACTCAGGACGCAGCGGACGACTACGCTAAAAAAGGTCCTGCATTTGAAAATATGATTCAATCACTTCCAGCAGGTTCTAAGGTTACTCTCAAGCAATACGAGTTTAAGAGATCGGGCGGTGGTTCTTGGAAGAGTCGTAAGACAATGTACATTGGCGGATCAAAACCAAAAGCGCAGCCGAAACTTAACATGAGAAGAATGCACGACATATTAGACATCACTTCAGGAGTTCAGCCCGAAGAGATAAAGTCCGTCAACCCTTACACTGGTGGAGATTCTCCATTTCGAGGCCAGACGTGGATAGTTGAGACGAACGGAGGCAATATGTACTTGTTTCCAAGCGGTCGTAACAATAAGGCAGAATTCGCAGTGAAATCCGATATGTACGGTCGGCCAAGCGATACATGGCAAATGACAGCTATAAACTTACGTTAAAGGAATAACGAATGAAACTACTACGCGAGTACATAAGAGAGTTATTGCTAATAGAATCCGATGAAGTTGATGCCGACGGGTACATCAAAGGTGAGGATGGGAAATTTTATAATCCCCAAGGTCGAAAGCAATGGGAGTTGCCATATCAATTTAAGAATAA
>Ga0115011_10001934_pt1 | contig 14619 bp, 14 predicted proteins | sample TroAtlMetagenome_2_FD_88705 | JGI IMG/M metagenome (GOLD analysis project Ga0115011, IMG submission 88705) | Marine eukaryotic phytoplankton communities from Atlantic Ocean - Tropical Atlantic ANT8 Metagenome | ecosystem: Environmental > Aquatic > Marine > Oceanic | place: Tropical Atlantic...
ATTCCATTTTTAAAAGAAATTAATTTTATTTCACCACCATCCATTTGGATATAGGGCCTAATTTCTTTATCAATTATATGCTCTATTTCTTTCTCTATTGTTGATTTTTTATCGACTTCAGGTATTTTTTCTATACAAATTGTAGAAGTTTTAATGCCGTCATTTAATTTTTTTTGAATAAACTCTCTTATTTCAGCAGAGAACTCAGACCAATCTAAATTATTATTTTTTTCAATAGATATAAAGTTGTTTCCTAGAAAAACCTTTATAACAAAAGGAAAGTCAAACAATAAACTTATTAAAGGAAAGTCAATTCTACTTGGTTGTTCGAAAAATTCTTTAGTTGCATTAAATAAACTTATATTAGATACAAATTTTAGAACGTTTGGATTTGGAGTATATTCAGAATAAATAGTATATATAGTTTTATTTTTCATATAAATTATATTTTAAGAATGGCTATAATAAAAAAAATAAATAATGTTTTACCAAAAATAGCTAAAAATTGTTTTTTAGCAGATAATGCAGTATTAATAGGCGATGTATCATTACAAGACAATTGTTCTATATGGTTTAATGCTATTTTAAGAGGAGATGTTAATTCTATTCGAATAGGTCATAATGTTAATATTCAGGATAATGTGGTAGTTCATGGCACCTATAAAAAAAACGCTACGACTATAGGGAATAATGTGTCTATAGGACACTCTTCAGTTATTCATGGCTGTACAGTACTAGACAATGTTTTAATTGGAATGGGCTCAATAATAATGGATGGATCTATTATAGGTAGTAATACAATTATTGGAGCAGGAACGGTCATTACACAAAATAAAACAATACCATCAAATTCAATTTTTGTAGGTAATCCTGCTAGAATGTTAGAAGAAAATATTAGTTCTGAGAAAATAGAAATAATAAAAAAGACAGCAACGAATTATATTAATTATGCTAAGTGGTATCATTCAGATTAAAAATATTTTTTTCTTTCAGTATTATTTTTTTATTAAAAAATAATTTTGCGCTTTCTTGAAAACTTTCAGTTAAATCTGAAACAAAAAACTCATGTTTTGTGTTCTTTTTTTTAGTTGTTAATAGATTTTTTTTTCTAAGTTTTTTTACAACTTCTTCAGTCGTAAACTTTAAGGAATTTATAATTTTAACTTTAGAGTGATATATATTATTAATTTGGCGCTCGATTAATGGATAATGTGTGCATCCGAGAATTAAGGAGTCGATGTTTTTTAATTTTTTATCATTTATATAAGATTTAATAATTTTCATTTTGATAGATTCATTATAAAAATTTGCCTCAATCATTGGGGCTAGTAAAGGAGTCTCTAAAGATACTACAGAATGATTTTTTTTAAGAGCATATATCTTTTTTTCATAGACACCTGATTGAATTGTTGCTCTTGTTCCAATTACGCCAATTTGGTGTTCGGAATTCAATTTTGTTATATAATTAATGATTGGATCAATAACATTAAAAAGAATAATATTTTGATCTTTAAACTTTTTGGTTAAATAATCTATTGACAAAGATGATGCACTATTACATGCAATAATAATAGCCTTACATTTTTTTTTGATTAGAAAATTTACAATTTCTAAAGAAAATGTTTGAATTTTTTTTTTTGACTTTTCACCATATGGTAAATGGAGAGTGTCTCCAAAATAAATTATTTTTTCTTGTGGCATTAGGGTTGTTATATGTCTAGCTACAGTTAAACCCCCTATCCCAGAATCAAAAATTCCTATTGGTAAATCAGATATTGCCAAGTTAAATTTTGTTACCTATAAATTAAGTTTCTTTTTAACTAATGCTGTTATGTCAAATGAATTTGGACCAGAAGTAAATAATACAGCCGGCATTCCTCCATCTGATTGTAATATATATGCGCACCCCGTTTCTTTAGCTACTTTATCAATGGCTATTTGTACTTTTTCCATTATCTCATATAACATTTCTTGTTCTTTTTGTTGGAGTCTTGATTGTTCTGCTTGCTGATATGCCATTAACCTTTCTTCTATATCTTGAAGTTCTTTAAGTCTATCTTGTTGCATAGCTTCACTCATAGAAGTACTATTTTCTTGCAGAGCTGCCATTTTAGTTTGATATTCTTCAACAAAATCTTGCTCATTTGCACGATATATATTCATTTCTTCTTGCATTTCTGCTTGCCCTGCGACAAAATCAGGCATTATATAAATTATGCTTTCTACATCACAGTGTCCAATTTTTTGTTGAGCAAAAATACTAGTTATTGTTAAAAAGTAAATTAAAAATATTTTTTTCATAATCATTGTTTTTTGTTATTAATAAGTGTAACCTAGTTGATCTAATATTTGATTACTAACATTAAATTCTTCATTATAATACAACATTATTAATTCAGAAGATTTGTCAAAAATAATATCATAATCATTTTGTTCAGCATACTCTTGAATGGCATTATAAATTAAATCTTGAATAGGTATAATTAACTCTTTCTGTTTTTCGTATATTTTTCCATTAGGGCCAAACAAATTTTTCTTTTGCTCATTAACTTCTTGTTCTTTTAAAATAATATCTTCCTCTAATTGTTTTTTTTTATCTTCAGGGAGTAAATATTTTTCAGTTTGATAAGCTTGGTACATTCTTTCAATTTCTAAATACTGCGCTTGAATGTCTTCTTCCCATTGTTTAGATAATTCATCTATTTCTTCTTGTGAGGAGATGAATTCAGGAATACTATTTAAAATATATTCAGAATCGATATATGCTATTTTTTGACTAAAGGCCAACGTGAAACCTAAAAAAAATATTATAGTATAAATTAATCTTTTCATAGTTAAATTTTTCATGGGACAAATTTAATTAAATTATTGATTTTAATCATATAAATTTAAAATTGCTGTCCAATAATAAAATGTGTTTGCCAGCCACTTTTTACCGTTGAATTAGGAATATTATCAAATCCGTGTGCAAAATCAATCCCCAGTAATCCAAACATAGGCATAAAAATTCTAATACCTAATCCAGCAGATTTGCGTAATTCAAGAGCTTTAAAGTTATTATAATTAGCCCAAGAGTTGCCAGCCTCTCCAAATATTAATGCATAAATAGTTGAACTAGGATTTAATGATATAGGGTATCGTAATTCTATATTATATTTATTATAAATAGCATCTCCACCATCTTCACTTAATGACCCATTTGGATATCCTCTTAGAGCAATTACTTCTCTTCCATCAATAGAGTATCCACTTAGCCCATCACCACCAACGAAAAATCTTTCAAATGGAGGTAGGCCTACTTTATTATTATATGTCCCTAAAAATCCAAATTCGAAATGTGTTCTAAATACTAAATCTCCTAAAAGAGCGCTATACCATGTGCCATTAAATTTAAATTTGTTATACTCTAAGTTTATATTTTTCTTGGTCGTTTAGATTTTCATAGTCTTTATTGTTGAATAAAGAGTATGGAGGAGTTAACTCTAAAGCAAGTGAAAACTGTGATCCACTTCTTGGGTATATTGGATTGAATATTGAATTTCTAGAGAAAGTAGTGGAGTAATTTAGATTATTTGAATAACCATTATTGAAATTAAAAAGAGTGGTTTGGTAATCTTCTAATTCATATCTCAAAAAATTAACAGAGTGTAAAATTGTAAAATAATCATCTGGCCATTGTAATCTTTTTCCCAAGCCTAGGCCAATCCCAGTAATATCCATTTTCGATCCCTCGTTAAAAGATTGTATTGTTTTCCATAATGAAATAGAAAAACTATTAGGTTTTTTGCCTCCCATCCAAGGGTCTTCAAATGAAATACTATAATTTTGGTAATAAGAACCATTTGAAGCAGCTCTTAATCGAATTTTTTTACCATCTCCCGAAGGAACGGGTGTCCAGGAAGAACGATTAAAAAATTTTGTCGTAGAAAAATTATTAAATATAACAGAGAAGGCCCCTACCACCATTCCATTTCCCCATCCACCTTGTAATTCTAATTGGTCAGAAGATTTTGATTCAACACTATACTCTATATCTACTGTGCCTGTTTCAGGGTTCGGAGAGGGATTTACTCCTAATGTTTCTGGATTAAAGAATCCGAGTCGATTAAACTCTTCTTGAGTTCTAATAATATCAGATCTTTTAAACATTGATCCAGGTAATGATCTAATTTCACGCATAATCACATGATCTTTAACTTTTGTGTTCCCAATTACAGTAACATTATTAACGATTGCTTTTTGCCCCTCACTAATTCTCATTTCTAAGTTAATAAATTGGCTTTCTATTTCAGTTTCTACTGGATTGATTTGAAAAAACAAATATCCATCGTCCATATATAATGAGCTAATGTCATTTCCATTCATACTCATATATAATCTTTCATCTAATAATTTTTGATCAAACACATCACCCTTTTTTATACTTAAAATTTGATTTAATTGTTCAGAATCATATTTTGCGTTTCCTAGCCAGCTAATGTTACCAAAATAATATTGATTACCCTCTTGAATATTAATGAATATATATAATTCATTATTTTCTTCGTCTATATGAATTGAATCAGATACAATTTTCGCGTCTCTGTAGCCATATTCTCTATATAGACTTATTATATTTTGTAAATCCTCTTCAAACTTTTCTCTAATTAGTTTAGAGGAACTTAGGATATTAGAGAGTCCTTTTTCTTTTGTGTTCTTCAAGCATCTTTTTAGTTTATTAATTTTCACATTACCGCTTATCCCAGAAAAATTTATTTCTTTAATTTTGATTTTTCCATTTTTTTGAATATCTATTATTAAAGTATTTAAATTAGTATTTTCATTTTTTTCTTCAATAATATTACAATGCACATTAAAATATCCTTTTTCTTTAAAATAATTTAAAACTTTAAGCTTAGTATTAATAATTAAGTTTTCACTTATTGTCATGCCAGTTATTAAAGACAACTCTTCTCTTAAGGCATTTTCTTCAGCCTTTTTTAACCCTTGGAATTTAAATTTTTCTAATGAGGGTAATTGCTCTAAATAAACTTCTAAAAAAATAACAGCGTCTTCTTGTTTGACTTTATATATTTGAACATCAGAAAACACTTCTTGTTTCCAAAGTGTTTTTAAGGCATTCTGAATCTCTTCTCCTGGTATATCTATTGCTTGACCTATTTCCAGATTAATTAAATTAAGAATAGCATTGTCATCTAAATTATAATCTCCAGAAAAAGTAATGCCACCTATAAAGAACTTCTCGTTTTCTTGATATATATTGTTTTGACTGTTAGCAAAAAATAAATTCACTAATAAGATTATATATGTTAGTTGCGTTAACTTCATTTTTTTAATTAAATACTTCTCCAAATCTTCTTTCCCTATTTTGAAAATCTATAATTGCTTTATAAAATTCATTTTCATCAAAATCTGGCCAATCTTGATTACAGAAATACAATTCAGTATAAGCTAATTGCCATAATAAAAAATTACTAATTCTTTTCTCACCACCTGTTCTTATTAATAAATCTGGGTAGGGGGTGTTTTTTGTGTAAAGATAATTATTCACAGTTTCTTCTGTTATTTTTTCAGCATTTAATTTTCCTTTTTTTTCAATCAAAAGTATTTTTTTTATACAGTCTATAATTTCTGTTCTTCCCCCATAACTTAATGCTAAAGTTAACGTAAGTTCTTTATTTTTATTTGTTTTTTTAATTAGTTTTTTAATTAAATGTTGAGATTTTTTTGGCAAATATGATGAATGACCGATAGTTTTTATTTGAATTTGGTTTTTTATTATTTCTTCTTGATTCTTTATGATACCATTACTTAATAAGCTCATAATGTTTGATATTTCTACTTTGGGTCTATTCCAATTTTCTTTAGAAAAAGTAAATAGTGTTAGGTACTTTATTTTTAACTTGACTGAAGCTTTAATAATCTGTTGAACGGCCTTAACACCTTGTTTATGCCCAATACTTCTTGATTTTCCTTGTTTTTTTGCCCATCTCCCATTTCCATCCATAATGATTGCAATATGTTTAGGGATATTGTCATTAATTTTTGAGAATAGATCCATTAATAGTAAGATATATCAGAACAAAAAGATTTTTTAGGAATTTTATAAACAAAACTTATGCCTACAAACCCAAATTTATCATTATTTTGAGAGTTTCCTCTTTGTAAACCATTTTCAGTGCCAAATGTAGATTTATCAGCCATTTGTTGCGCTAAAGGACTTAATATATTTGGATTTACATATTGTGTGCTGACATCATCTATATAATCAGTAAATGTCATTGTCCAAGACCAAGACAAATTTAGAGCAATATTTGTATTTATATTAATTTTATAACCTAATCCTATTGGCACGCCTATTGAAAAAAGAGAATATTTGTCTCTGTCAGGATATACTACACTACCTTGCCCTTCAGTTCCAAGTGGTTGTAAATCAACCCATGTATTTTGTTCAGTTAAACCTTGTGGATTAAATATAAAACCACTAATACCAGTAAAAACATAAAGTGCTTTATTAAACTTTTTAGATCCGATTATGTAGTGAGAAAAGTTAAATTCAATATTAGTTGAAAATTCAGATACTTTAGATCGAAAGTCTAGATTCCTATTAACTAAAAATAAGTCCTCAGACTGATTGTCATAAGCAGAGATGACGCCTCTTTTAAAAGAAAGATTAATGCTAAATCTTTCATTAAAATTATTTCTAAAACTTAACCCCCACGCTAATTGACTATTTAAAAATAGTTTATCAGTATTTCCAATTTTTAATGAATTATATCCTACATCACCATGAAAAATAGAGGTGCCTAAAAACACACTAACTTCTTGCTGAGAAAAAGTATAATTGAAGCAAGAAAAAAAGATAATGATAGTAAAAATTGTTTTTTTCATTTTATACATTTAAATACTGAATATAAACAGTATTTACAAATATAACAATTGTTATGAATGTGAGTAGATTTAACTATTTCTTTTATCTAATCCCCATAATAATTTATTTCTTAATGTATTTAAATAATTATTTTCTTTTGTAATTAAAAAATTGATAAAAGATTTGGATTTTTTGATAAAAATAGTGTGTTTTTGTGTTAAATCATAAGGTACGCCATCTATAGATAATTTAAATGTATTAAATCTTTTATCAAGTTCTAATTTTAATTCATTTTGATCTGAAATTATTAATGGTCTTACGTTTAAATTATGGGATGCAATAGGGGTAATAATAAAATTATTTGTATCAGGCATAATTATTGGCCCACCGCAACTTAATGAATAACCAGTTGAACCAGTTGGAGTAGAAATAATTAAACCATCGCCCCAATAATTATTTAGGTAATTGCCATTTAAATATGCTTTTACATTTATCATAGCATTTTCTTCCCCACAAATAGATAATTCATTTAAGGCAAAATACGTTTGTTTATTTTTTACTTCAGGCTTAATGATAATATCAATTAAAGATCTTTTACTTACAGTGAAGTTGTTATTTTCAAGATCTTTAATTAAATTTTTTATATTATTTTTTGCAACGGTTGCTAAAAAACCTAATCTCCCAGTATTAACCCCAACTATGGATATGTTATAATCTTTAATAATATTAGCTGCGCTTAACATGGTCCCGTCTCCACCAAAAGATATTATAAAATCAATTTTATAAGCTGCGGACACTTCATTTATAATTTGATGAACTAAATTAGGTTGTATTTTCTTTTTAATTTTTTTATAAAAATCTTCTAAAAACCATATTTTAATATTTTTTTTATGTAATTCATGTACACACAATTCTATATATTGCCAATTATCAATATTAATATCTTTACTGTATAATAAAATATTCATAAAGTTAAGTATTTAAATATCTTATAAACGAATCAAATCTATCATTAAAGTCATTTTTGTCTTGCTCGGATGTGAAAACTTCTTGAACATCCCACTCATGCCGTTGTAGTGCTTTTATAATTCTTGTTAAGTTATTTTGGTTGACAACTAAATGAGTAATAACTTTTTTTTTGTTTTCTAAAAACTCTAGGAATGATGTAATAATTAAACCATTGTTTAATTCAATCACTCTACTTATTTCGGATAAGGAATGGTTTTTGATATTAGTATTAATTTTTAATACTCCGATTTCTGTAAATTGATATAATGAACCTATTCCTGAAACTAATTCATTGAAGGAAATATAACCCAAGTATGTATTATGTTCTATAATAGGAACTAAAGGCATTTTTGTTTCATATATCATTTTTAATGCTTCACAAAAATGATTATTTGGGTGTAAATAATTTTTTTGTTTTTTTCTTAAAACAGACTCAATAGATTTATTTAATTCAGGCATATCTAAAATTTCATCTTCAGTAATTAAACTTATTAATTGTTTTTTTTCAAGAACAATTAATGCAGATGTTTTATACTCTTCCATTGTTAAAATAGCCATATTGCCACTAGTATTTTTTGTGATTGTTGGAATGTGATTTTGTATAAAACTTTTTATTATCATAATAATATTATTATATCACAAACTTACTATTTTTACGATATATATGTATAATAGATAAAAATTTAATAATATGACTAGATTAAGTATTAATGTTAATAAAATCGCAACTTTAAGAAATTCTAGGGGAGGAGATATTCCTAATTTATTGCAATTAACGAGAGACATTATTAATTTTGGAGCAGATGGTATTACAGTCCATCCCAGGCCAGATGAAAGACATATTACATATCAAGACACTTTAGATTTATCAAAAATGATAAAAGAAGAATTTCCTTCAATTGAATTTAATGTTGAGGGTCGGCCTTCCAAAAAGTTTTTATCTCTTATTGAAGAGGTTAATCCTAATCAAATTACTTTAGTTCCCGACTCCCCAGGTGTATTAACTTCAAATCAAGGTTGGGATATCCCAAAAAAAACATCATACTTAAAAAAAATAATTAAGGTAATTAAAACAAATAATAATAGGATCTGTTTATTTGTGGAGCCTGATTCAAATATTATAAAATATGTTTTAGATACAGGGGCTGATTCTATTGAATTATTTACAGGTGAGTATGCGAATAAATTTTCAATTAATAAACATGGTATAATTAAAAAATATATTGAAACTGCAAATAATGCATATCAAAGTAATATTGGCGTGAATGCTGGTCATGATTTGAATTTAGATAATTTAAAATTTTTTAATCAAAGTATAACATTTCTTGATGAAGTTTCAATAGGACATGCATTAATATGTGATTCACTTTATTATGGCCTTGAAAATACTATTCAATTATATAAACGAAATTTACTATGATTTTAAATTCAAAAATTATAGGAAAATCATCAAACTGTATCATTATTTTACACGGCCTTTTTGGTTCATTAGATAATTGGCTTTCTATTGGCAAAGAACTTTCTTATACCCATCAAGTTCATTTAGTAGACTTAACTAATCATGGAAAGTCTTTTCATACTAATGAGCATAATTATGACTTGATGTCAAAGGATGTGTATAATTACATTAAACATCATCAAATCAAAAATGTATCTATCATTGGACATTCTATGGGAGGGAAAGTAGCTATGTATTTTTCAATATATCATAGTCAGCTAATTAAAAATTTAATTATTGTAGATATATCTCCAAGAAAATACAACAATGAACATAAAATAATAATAAAAGCATTAAGTGAAATCTTACAAGTAAAATTAGAGTCTCGAAAAGATGCGGAAGTTATTCTGAGTAAGTATGATATACCTAAGCATACATCACAATTTTTATTAAAAAATTTATTTTGGAATGAAGATGCTAATTTAGCTTTCCGGTTTAATTTAAATGCTATCAAAAAGTCAATTAATGATTTATTAGATTTTCCAATTGAATTTGAGACAGTCAAGATTAAATCTTTCTTTATTAGAGGATCCAATTCTAATTACATTAATCAAGACGATTTAAAATTTATAAATGAAAAATTTTCTAATTCAACTTTAATAGATATTTTTGGTTCAGGCCACTGGGTTCATTTTGATCAAAGAGAAAAATTTATTGATACTATTAAAAAAATAACTTTATAAATATGCAATTATCAATTAGGTTATTAAAAGAAATTATTTTTATACAGATTGTAATTATTTTTTTACAAAAACAATTTTTTCAAATTAATAATGTGTCAGAGTCTACAGCATTATTTTCTAATGATGCTACAATTTTAGGCATATTAATACTTATTCTTGCTGGCATATTTTATGCGGAAAAAAGTCCAAATAAATATTTTAAAAAGTTTTTTAAATATGTGCCTGGACTTTTACTTTGTTATTTTGTCCCGTCTATTTTTAATAGTCTTGGAATAATTTCAGCAGAAGATTCAAATTTATACTATATGGCATCTAGATATTTATTACCAGCCAGTTTAGTATTATTAACCTTAAGTATTGATTTAAAAAGTATAATTAATTTAGGGCCAAAAGCTATTATTATGTTCCTCTCAGGAACTCTTGGTATAGTAATTGGTGGCCCAATAAGCTTATTAATTGCTTCATACTTTGGCTTAGTACCCATAAGTCCAGATGAATTATGGAGAGGGCTAACTACAGTTGCGGGGAGCTGGATTGGTGGAGGCGCTAATCAAGCAGCCATGAAAGAAATGTTTAATGTTAATGATACAATTTTTAGTTCTATGATAACTGTTGATGTTATTGTAGCTAATATATGGATGGCGTTTTTATTATTTGGTGCAGGAATTAATAAAAAAATGGATAATTGGTTAAAAGCAGATTCTTCTGCAATAACCACTTTGAAGAATAAACTAATTAATTATAAAAAGAAAAATCAAAGAATACCGTCATTAACAGACTTTATGGTTATTTTAGGAATAGCTTTTGGAATTACTGGTATTGCTCATTTTGGCGCAGATATAATAACCCCATATATAGAGAGTAACTTCCCGTCATTAACTAAATTTAGTTTAACTAGTCCATTTTTTTGGCTTATTGTAATAGCAACTACAGGGGGTTTATTTCTTTCATTTACTAAATTTAGAAAATATGAAGGAGCGGGAGCATCAACTATAGGTAGTGTTTTTCTATATATTTTAGTTGCTACTATTGGTATGAAAATGGATGCGTTGGCTATTTTAGATAATCCGGGTCTTTTTATTTTAGGCGCAATCTGGATGTTAATACATATAGTTCTATTATTATCTGTTGCTAAATTTATTAGGGCTCCATTTTTCTTTGTCGCTGTTGGTAGTCAAGCAAATATTGGAGGTGCAGCATCTGCTCCAGTCGTAGCATCTGCTTTTCATCCATCTCTTGCACCTGTAGGAGTATTACTTGCGGTACTTGGTTATGCTGTAGGGACTTATGCTGCTTGGTTATGTGGTATTTTAATGCAATTTGCTAGTTAGTTTTTTTTATTTTACAATTAATGAAGAAAAATGATTATTAATTTTTACATAATAAAACCCAGAATGTGGGATATTAATTTTATGTAAACCAGCTGTTAATTGAGTATCTAATATAATTTTTCCTTGGACATCAAGAATTAACACTTCACTTTCCTGTTCATAAATTTCAATTAAAAAATTACCTTCATTTGGATTGGGGAATATTTTAAATGAATTATTCCTTTCTTCAACATTTAAGTCAAAGTCACAATTGAATTGATAAAAAATATTTTCTGCTGAATTTGCACTAAGATCTAACATTTCAAATACATTAACTATAAATGAATTTGATGTAACATTTTCCATTGAAATAATAACTTTTGTTGGATCAAATGTATCCATATTTATAGTTTGTATATCCCCTCCAATTACTAAAAAATTATTAGGCATATTTACATAATCAGTATTGATTTCTTCATTGAAGAATAGGTATATATAATAGCTCCCCCCTACTTGGTAACATTCATGATTAATAATATATGGCGGGGTAGTATCTGGGCCACTTTCTACATCTGAAGCCATTCTGAGATCTACTTTCCATTCATCAAATGTAGATGTGACTATACCAGTAATATTATATACTTCTCCAATTTGGTAGTCATGCTCATATCCATCAGGAGTATTGTGTATACCACATATTCCACTACCATCATTTACTCCCCACACTCCAAATCCATTAGCTTCAGAAACGCATTCAACATTATTCATTTTTATTAAGACACCTTCATATTGCTCTGATAAAGCTTCTCCGCTGGTAACTAAAATAGGCTCAGGTAAAGGGTTATTATTACTAATTATGTAAATATCTTCAGGTTGGTAAATTTCTGTTACACCAGCTCCTCCACAGGTTGCGCAATCACAAGGACTTCCATCCCAACAAAACTCACTAATTTCACCTGAAACAATTACGCTATCACCAATTTCTGGTAAAGCGGATCCGCTATAAATATATATTCCAGACCAAGGCTCAGCCCCATCTTGTAAATAAAAACTATTAGCAAAAGCTCCTGTTACAATTCCAGTTGTATTTACTGACTGTCCTTCATATGGAGAAAACTCAACACCCCCTTGAATATCTACAATTGGCGTAATGATTCCTTCAAAAGGATAAGGTGGAATAACTTCAGATCCAAAAAATGTTTGTGTCACTTCATCACATATTGTAGCTGTAATGGAATAACAAAACATAGTATTATATGGTTGGCCAGGAATTTCACATTCATACTCGCCATTATTATTTACTATCATATTAATACTATTTGTTGTGTCCCACCAACTATTTCCATAATTTAAAGTTACAGACTGGATTGGGCAATTTATAGCACTTAATACATTAGCAGTTATTGTGAAAGTTTGATCTCCTTCAATATCCTCTGGGTTTAAACTTACATTTGTTATATTGATTGGATTGCTTTGTGGGTTTTCAGAAAATAAATAATCAACAAATTGCGGATAATCAATAAATGGATTTCTATTTCCTTGCCATTTATAAATAACATCATTTCTCCTTTTTTCAAATGCATCTGGAGGATCTTGCTCATGCCACATTAAAAGAGTAGATAAAGAACCAATTTGTGGATTAGGGTAAGTAGTTAATCCATCAACAGCAACTAAATTAGGTTCTCCTATACCACCTTCATATCTTAGATCCATATATAAAATTATCCTAGCAATATCACCTTTTACGTCATCTCTTGGCTCAAATGTATTAGTAGTAGTATAGCATTCTGTTTCAATATTTCCATTTAGAGCAATATTTCCACCCACATCAAAATCTTTTTCACCTCTTAAAGTATTCATACTATGATCAACAGGCTTTAGATTATGAGCATCAGTATATGCAGGAACTTCAAATGGGTCTCCTGCATCAAAATCTCCATGTGATTTAGGCCATACATGCTCTCTATTCCAAAAGTCTGGCTCAAAATTACTTGCAAAATCAAATTTATCAATTGAGTTTCCAGTATATACTAATAAAATATTAGCAGGATTATTATAATCTTCATCAGCTTCTCTTAGTATTGTTTTTGTAGTAGTATATGAAAAAGATTGATGGTCTTTTATGATATTATATAGCTCTGTTCTTAGTTCATCTCCAGATAAACCAATACAACTTTCATAATAATTGGTAGGTTGAGCTATTACAGTGGTCATTAATATTGTAAAAAGGTAAAAAAATATTTTTTTCATAATTATTAAAATTTATATTCAATTGATGCAATTAATTTCCTGCCTAAACCAAAGAAAATAGATGCTGAAGATGCGTCAGAATTCATTGGAGAATCTTCTACATAGCTGGAATTATTTTCAGCATCACTAATATATGTTTCATCTAATAAATTTAAGACATTAAAGCGTATACTTAAGCTATTATTGTCATTTAAATAAAATGTATTTCCCATATGTAAGCTAAATAATGCGTAGCCAGGCATTTGCCAAACTTCTTTTTCTTCATTGAGAGTAAAGGGCTCAAAATCTGAGAAGTGTCTATCAAAATAAACTCCTTTTAATTTGATGTAACCAGAGCTATTATTTATTAATTTAAATTTATAATTGATGCTTGACCCAATTTGTGTTTGAGGAGAGTCTCCTACATAAACTCCTCTAGCATCAAAATAATCTGTAGCAACTAGTTGTTGATTTAAATATAAATTTACCGTATCTCCAGAATTCCACTTCCAATTACCAATTGATGTTAAAAATTCATACTGAATATTTTCATGTATTTTTAGGGCAAAGTCTAACTCAATCCCTTGATGTAAAGAGTTTATTCCATTTATATTATATGATGCATTTTCTCCACCATCTAATACAGTTGATCCAGACTGGGGTTTGTTTTTCCAGATGGTATGGTATGCATTAAGATTTAATGAGAATTTTTTTGAACGATAACCATAGCCTAATTCAAATGCTTTGATGATTTCATTTTTTGTATTATAATAAGTTTGATTGTCGTAATTAAAAACATTATTAAATCTAGGAGCTTTAGATAAAACACCTGTATTAAAAAACACATTACTGAATTCAGTAATATTCCAATTAGCACCTAACTTAAAAGTAAATCCAGGAAAATTCTCCCAATTTGATTCAGTAAACCTTGCTTCAGGAGAATCAATGGTATAATTATTACCATTATAATTAATGGTATCATTAATACCTAATGACTGTACTAACACGGTGTCCCCCAAA
>Ga0115011_10001935_pt1 | contig 14613 bp, 14 predicted proteins | sample TroAtlMetagenome_2_FD_88705 | JGI IMG/M metagenome (GOLD analysis project Ga0115011, IMG submission 88705) | Marine eukaryotic phytoplankton communities from Atlantic Ocean - Tropical Atlantic ANT8 Metagenome | ecosystem: Environmental > Aquatic > Marine > Oceanic | place: Tropical Atlantic...
CAAAAAAAAAAAGGAATATGTCCTTCTTACAAATGCACCTAGACCAAACAATACAGTAAAAGTCTTTTTAGAGAAAATGGGTATGGATAAAGAAATTAGAAACCATGTTTTTACATCTGGGGAGGCATCTCTAAACTATTTGAGAGATAATCTTTTGGATAAAAAATTCTATCATGTAGGTCCGCCAAGAGATTTTGATTTATTTAAAGATTTTAAGGATAATAAATCTCAAATTATCGATAATTGTGAATATATTTTGTGCACAGGATTGTATGATGACCAAAATAAAGATTTAAATTTTTATAAAGGTTTATTTGAAAAAAATATTAATAAAAAAATGATTTGTACAAACCCTGACTTAATTGTTGATAGAGGTGAAGTAAGAGAATTGTGTGCAGGATCAGTCGCAATGGTTTTTGAAAAGCTCGGAGGTGAAGTTGTATATTTTGGAAAACCATATCCAGAAATCTACAATCAGGCAATTGAAAATAAAAATAAAAAAATTCTTTCAATTGGCGACAACTTAAATACAGACATTAAAGGCGCAAATCTTTTAAATTATGACTCTTTAATTATATCAAATGGGATTCATAAAAATGAAATTGAAAAAAAAGGTATTGAGAAAACTGCAAAATCTTATGAAGCAATTTGTAACTATATTCAATTCAAATTAAAATGGTAAACTCAATAAAAATATACAATTCCTTTAATATAAAAAAAAATCATAAAGACTCTATAATCTTGATTGGTAATTTTGACGGAGTTCATTTGGGGCATCAAAAACTTTTAAAATTAGCAAAAAAACATAAAAAAAAATATTCGATTAAAATTGGAGTACTCACCTTTGAACCAATGCCTAAAATGTTTTTTAATAATCAATTAAAAAATTTTAGAATATCAAGTCTTGAACAAAAAATTAATCTTTTAAAGAAATATAATGTTAATTTTATCATTACAAAAAAATTTACTAAACAATTTTCTAAAACTAAATCAGTAAATTTTATTAATCAAATACTTGGAAATAAATTAAATCCAAAATTTATATTTGTTAGTAATAATTTTAGATTTGGAAATAAAAGAGAAGGAGATGTTAAGCAATTAATTAAAAATGAAAATTTATACAATTATAAAATAATTAAGCCAACACCATTAAAGATAAATAAAAAAATCGCTTCATCCTCTCTAATCAGAAGTTACTTACAAAATGGTAAATTAGATAAAGCGAACAAACTTTTAAATAGAAAATGGTCTATCAAAGGCAAAGTTCAAAAGGGAAAACAACTAGGAAAAAAAATTGGTTTTCCTACAGCAAATATTGATATTAAAGATTATGTTTTAGCTTGCCCTGGAGTATATGCTGTAAGAGTAAAAATTCAAAAAAGTAAAAATTATATAAAAGGAATAGGAAATTTAGGATATCGACCCACATTCAATGAAAAAAAAATATTATTAGAAGTTCATTTATTTAATTTCTCTGGAAATCTATATAATAAAGATTTAACAGTTGAATTTTTAAAATTTATAAGAAAAGAAAAAAAATTTAAAAATGTAGATCAATTACGAAAACAAATAAAAATTGATTTGTTAATTGCAAAGAGAACAAAATGAGTAAAGACCAAATAAATCTTCCTAAAACAGCTTTTTCGATGAAAGCTAATTTGCCTATAAGAGAACCTGAAATTTTAGAATTATGGAAGAAAATTGATCTTTATAAAGAGTTGAGAAATTCTAGAAAAGGTAAAGAAAAATTTGTACTTCATGATGGACCTCCCTATGCAAATGGAAATATACATATGGGAACTGCTCTCAATAAAATTCTCAAAGATATAATTGTAAAATTTCATCAAATGGATGGAAAGGACTCTGTTTATGTCCCAGGCTGGGATTGCCATGGATTACCTATTGAATGGAAAATAGAAGAACAATATAAAAAAAGTAAGAAAAATAAAAATGAAGTTCCCATTGTTGAATTTAGAAAAGAATGCAGATCTTTTGCAGAAAAGTGGATAGAAGTTCATAAAAGTCAGTTTAAAAGACTGGGTGTTATTGGAGACTGGGAAAATTATTATTCTACAATGAGCTTTGATGCTGAAGCTCAAATTGTAAGAGAACTTGGAAAATTTTTAAAAGAAGGAAGTCTTTATAGAGGATTTAAACCTGTTCTATGGTCTACAGTTGAAAAAACAGCGCTAGCTGATGCAGAAGTAGAATATCAAGATCATAAATCAGACACTATATATGCATGTTTTCCTATTAAGTTTTCAAATATTAAAGAGATTAAAGATAGTAGTATTATTATTTGGACCACTACTCCTTGGACAATACCTGCAAATAAAGCTTTAGCTTATAACGAAAGTTTAAATTATCTATTAATTAAAATAAATGATGAAAGTGAGTTTAAAAATAAAAAGATTATCATAGCTGAGGCGTTATTAGCCTCAGTTATCAAAGATTGTGAAATAAAAGATTTTAAGACACTAAAAAAATTTAAAGGTAAAGAATTTAAAAATACTATTTGTAATCATCCTTTTTTAGATTTGGGTTATGATTATGAAATACCAATGTTGGAAGCACGTTTCGTTACAACAGAACAAGGCACTGGTATTGTTCACTGTGCGCCAAGTCATGGACCAGATGACTTTAATCTTTGTTTAAACAATGGAATTAAAGCAATAGAAACTGTTGATGGTGATGGAAAATATACAAAAAATGTATCTTTATTTGAAGGTATTCATATTTTCAAAGCCAACCCTATAGTAATTGAAAAACTAAAAGAACAAAAAAAACTTTTAAAAAATGGTGAACTAATTCATTCCTACCCACATTCTTGGAGATCAAAAGCACCATTAGTTCATAGAGCTACACCTCAGTGGTTTATTTCAATGGAAAGTCATAAGCTTAGGAATAAGGCATTAAAAGCAATTGATGAAACAACTTTTTACCCTAACAAAGGTAAAGAAAGATTAAAATCAATGATTGAAACTAGACCTGATTGGTGTGTTTCAAGACAAAGGGTCTGGGGAGTTCCATTACCTATATTTGTAAACAAAAAGACTAAGGAAATATTAGTAGATGATAAAGTTTTCGAAACAATTGCAAAAATTTATGAAAAAGAAGGCTCTGACTGTTGGTTTTCTGATGATCCGCAAAAATTTTTAGGAAAAAAATATAAAGCAGAAGACTTTGACAAACTTAGTGATATTGTAGAAGTATGGTTTGATAGTGGCTCAACACATTCTTTTGTTTTGGAAAAAAGAAAAGATCTAAAATGGCCTGCTTCGATGTATCTTGAAGGATCAGATCAACATAGAGGTTGGTTCCATTCATCTTTACTAGAGTCATGTGGAACAAGGGGTCGAGCACCGTTTGAGTCCATTCTTTCCCATGGATTTGTTGTTGATGGAAAAGGATTAAAAATGTCAAAATCATTAGGAAATGTGATTGCGCCTGAAGATATTTTAAAAAAATATGGGGCTGATATACTTAGAATTTGGGTAGCGTCATCAAATTACGCTGAGGATTTAAGAATAGACTATTCAATTTTAGATCAACATTCAGAGTCTTATAGAAAAATTAGGAATACATTTAGATATTTATTAGGGAATTTAAACGACTCTTTTACAGAAATAGATTTAGAGAAGATTGAAATTAAAAAATTACCTGAATTAGAGCAATTTATGATTCATAAAATTTATAATATGGATCGTAATTTTAATAAATATTTTAAAAATTATGATTTTCATAATCTTTATAAAGAATTGTTAAATTTTTGTACTGTAGATTTATCTGCATTTTATTTCGACATAAGAAAAGACACGCTATATTGTGATCCTAAAGATTCTGAAAAAAGAAAATCAACATTATTATTATTAAATATTATGCTGAACGCATTATTAAAATGGTTTGCACCAATTTTATCATTTACTACTGAAGAAATTTATCAACTTGTATCAAAAAAAGAAAAAAGTATTCATTTGGAAAAATTTTTAAATTTTCCTAAAAAATTTGAAAATGTAGAATTAAATAGTAAATGGACAAAATTAATTAAGATCAGAGATATCTGTAATATGAGTATAGAGGAAAAAAGAGCTAATAAAGAAATTGGGTCAAGTTTAGAAGCAAGTTTAGAAATAAAAATTAATAAACAATTGTTTAACATTTCAAAAAATACAGATTTTGCAGAATTGTGTATAACTTCTCACGCAGAAATATTTGAATACAAAGGAGACTCAATTGAGGTAAAAACAATTAAAGCAAAAGGAAATAAGTGTCCTGTTTGCTGGAAAATTATAGAAGGTAATTGTTCAAGACACTCTAGTTTTTAAATATTTAATAAATGAAATTTATAAAAAATATTATTTTCCTTAAATTATTTATTATATTAACAATTTTTGTATTGGATAGAATTTCAAAGATCTATGTAATAAATCTTTTTAATGAAACTCAATTTAATGAAATTTATTTATTAGAATTTTTAAATATTTATTTTGTTTGGAATGAAGGAATAGCATTTGGTTTATTAAATTTTAATGAAGACTCAATTTATAAAATAATTACGCTAATAATAATTATCATATCTATAGTTATATTTATTTTTTCTCTGAAAACTAAAAATTATAAAAGCTATTTTTTTGCAATTATTTTTGGAGGTGCGATAGGAAATTTATATGACAGGATCAAATTTTCAGCCGTTCCAGACTTTATTGATCTTCATATTGGCAACTATCACTGGTTTATTTTTAATGTTGCTGATATATTCATAACTTTAGGAATTTTTTGCCTTATTTTTGATGAATTATTTATGAATAAAAAGAACAATGAAAAAAATTAACTTAGTTTTGTTAACATCTTTTATTTTTGTCTTTTTTTTGACGTCATGCCAGTCAGTTAAGGATGGCTTAAGTGGTAGAAAATCAGAGAATAGTGATGAGTTTTTAGTTCAAAAAAAAAATCCTTTAGTTATGCCGCCAGATTTTGAAAAGCTCCCTAAACCTGAAGATAAAGATGCAGTTTCTGAAAATTTGAAATTGAAAGAGGAAACAGACATACAAAAAATATTAAAAATTAATAAAGACTCAGAAAAAACACCAACAGAAAAATTTGAAAGTGCAGAAAAATTTGTTCTTGAAAAAATAAAATAGTTTAGATGCTAACAAATAATGTTAAATTAAAAAATTTTGAAGAAAATAAGAAAAAAACTAATATTATTAAAATTCTAAGAAATATTAAAAAAAATTTTGATGACAAAAAAGATTTATTTTTACTAAGTTTATCAAGTAATTATAAAAACTCATTTAGAAGTGATGATTTAAAGAAATATAAAAAATTTAATCTTTATAGATTAATTGGTATGGGTGGATCATCTTTAGGTGCAAAAGCCATTTACTCTTTTTTGAAGCAAAAAATCAAAAAAAAATTTGAATTTTTTGATAATATTTACCCCTACAAATATAAAGCCATTAAAAAAAAAAAATTGAATATAATAATATCCAAATCGGGCAATACTCTTGAAACTATCACTAACTTCAATTCTTTAATTGATATTAAAAATTCTATTTTTATTACTGAGAACAAAAATAATTATTTAAGAAAAATAGCTAAAGAAATGAGAAGTGAAATTTTTGAACATAAAAATTTTATTGGTGGTAGATATTCCGTGTTGTCAGAAACTGGAATGCTGCCAGCAAGTCTTATGGGATTAGATTATAAAAAATTTAAAAGACTCAATTATTTGATAAATAATAAAAATTTTCAAAACCAATTAATTTCTAATGTAAGCTCTATTTTAGATTTTCATAAAAAAAAGAAAACTAATTCAATTATTCTAAATTATGATCAAGGTTCTCAGGATCTATTTTATTGGTATCAGCAATTAGTTGCAGAAAGTTTAGGTAAGAAATCAAAAGGAATTTTACCTATTATTTCAACTATGCCAAAAGACAATCATAGTTTGATGCAATTATATTTAGATGGCCCCAAAAATAATTTTTTTACTTTTTTTATAGTTGAGGAAAAATTTTCAAATAAAATAAACAAAAAATATTTAAGTAATTCATATTCTTATTTATCAAATAAAAGTACTTATGAAATTTTGAAAGCCCAGTTTGACGCAACACAGAATGTTTTTAAAAAAAGAAAAATTCCCTTTAGAACCTTTATTGTTAAAAAAAGAGATGAAAAAACTTTAGGCGAAATTTTTTGTTTTTTTATTTTAGAAACTATTATGTTAGGAAAAGCTTTGAAAATAAATCCATTTAATCAGCCTGAAGTTGAATTAATAAAAAAAGAAACTTACAAAATTTTAAAAAATTAATAATTTGTAAAAATAATTTTAGATAAACCGTAATGCCTTTCATCAATAATATTAAGTTTTTTATTCAAAGTTTCTTTAAACTTTTTGTTTCTGTGAATAATAATTAATCCTTTTTTTTTTAAAATTTTCATTTCATATATTAAATCTATTAATTCGTTGATTTTTTTTTCTTTAAATGGAGGATCCATAAATATAATATCAACTTTCTGATCGAAGTTTTTAGATAGATTAAAGCAATCGGACTTCAATATTTGACATTTTTTTTCACAATTTAAATTTTTTATGTTTTTTTCCAATATTTCAATGGCGCATTTATAATTTTCATTAAATATAACTTTTTTTGCTCCTCGAGAGACGCATTCTAGGCCGAATGAACCTGAGCCTGAAAAAAGATCTAAAATTTTTGTACCTTCAATATCAAAATTTACATCACTTGAATGTTTAATAATGTTAAATATAGACTCTTTAACCATATCTTTTAATGGTCTAGTTAAATTGTCTTTAGGTAAATTTATTTTTTTCCCCTTTAGATATCCTGAAATTATTCTCATTTATCTATGACTCTATAGCCTATATCTTTTCTAAAAAAACCATTTACCCAATTCAAATCATTAATTTTTTTAATTATGATTTCCCTAGATTTTTTAAAATTTTCAGATGTTTTAATAAAGTTTAAAACCCTTCCACCATTAGAATAAATTTTGTCATCTATAATTTTTGTTCCTGCATGAAAAATAAATTCATTATCATTATTATTTATTTTCAATTTTTCTAAATTAGTTATTTCTATTTCATTATTAAATTTATCCGGATACCCTTTAGAACATAAAACTACACACAAACTTTTATCATTCGACCAATTTAGATTTAGTGATTCTAAATTTTTATCAATACAGGACTTAATTACGTCAAATAGATCAATTTTGAGTTTAGGAAGAATAGTTTGACACTCCGGATCACCCATACGAACATTGTATTCTATAAGATAAGGTTCACCATTTTTTATCATTAAACCAGCGTACAAAAATCCTTCATAGCTAACACCTAATTCTTTTAATCCTTTTAGAGTAGGCTCAATAATTTTTTTAATAATTTTATCGTCTAAATTATCATTAATCAGTTTTGATGGTGAATAAGCTCCCATCCCTCCTGTATTTTTTCCCATATCACCTTCAAAAACTCTTTTGTGATCTTGAGCAGTCTGAAATTTTTTATAACTTTTTCCATCAGAAATGATGAAATAGCTCATTTCCTCACCATTTAAAAATTCTTCTATTAAAATTTGTTCTGGTTCACCAAATTTACCATCAAAAATTTCTTTTACTGCCTGTGTTCCTTCTTCTTTATTTTCAGAAATGTAAACTCCCTTACCTGAGGCCAACCCATCAGCTTTAATTACTATTGGAAAAACTGAATTATCTAAAAAATCTATTGCACTTTTAAAATTTTTAAAAACTCCAAATTTTGCTGTAGGTATATTATATTTTTCACACATTTGTTTAGTAAAAATTTTTGATCCCTCTAATTGTGAAGCAATCTTATTTGGTCCAAATGCTTTAATATTAAATTTAGCTAAATAATCCACCAATCCATCTACTAGTGGTTTTTCAGGTCCAATAATAACAAAATCAATTTTATTTTTTAATACTGTTTTTTTTATTTCCTCAAAATTATTTATATTTATTGATAAATTTTCTGCAATTGAAGCTGTTCCTGCATTACCTGGTAAACAAAAAATTTTTTGAACCTTTTTAGATTTATTCAAAAAGTGACATAATGCATGTTCTCTTCCACCACTTCCAATTAATGCTATTTTCATATAATGATAATATATAAACTAAAAATGTTTAAAAAATTAGCAAAAATAAAATACTTACCTAATAACTATGAAATAATTGAAGATGGAGATCATGTTGTATGTGCGGTCTCAGGAAAGAAAATCTCAATTAAAAGCTTAAATTATTGGAATGTAGATCTTCAAGAACCATATTATTCATATGTAGAAGCTTCAATAAAAAGAGAAAATACAGATTAACTCATTTCCATCTATTATGCGTCCATATCCATTGATCAGGATTTTTTAAAATCATTTCTTCTAAAATCTCATAATTTTAAAGTAATATTTTCAATAGTATCTTTTTTTGAAAATTTTAAAGGGTCGTAAATTTTAAGTTTAAAATTATTTGTATTCATTCGCTCTATGTAAATTGGTACAATTTGTGCCTCAAACTTTTTAACAAATTGTGCAGGTATTGTTGTGGTTAGAGCTTCTTCATTAAAAAATCTACATTTGATTCCCTCAGAAACCCTTTGATCTATCATTAGAGCAATAGATATATTATTTTTAAAGCACTTCAAAATCTCTTTAGTTCCTGAAATTCCTTTTTTGATTTGATTTTTGCAGATGTATTTTTTTCTTATATCTTCCATAATAGGATTTAGAAATACATTATTTAAAGGCCTATATATTGCGGCAAGATCTATTCCAAATTTTTCTATATGCATTGCCATCAATTCAAAATTATTAAAATGTCCCGAAATAAAAATTACTGGTTTAGAATTTTTTTTAATAGTTTCTAAAATATTTTGATTTTCAATTATAATTTTTTTAGAAAATTTGGAGTGATTTCTAAAATCTTTAATAAAAATATATTCTGCTAACATTGACCCATAATTAAACCACATTTTTTTTAAAATTTTATTTTTCTCTTTGAAATCTAGCTTGGGAAAAGCTCTAGATATATTAGAATGACAAAGTTTGCTTGATCTAAATAATGGTCCAAGGCTTGAGAAAATTATACCAGATAAATTTGAGGAATATCTTAATCCTAATATTTTATAAATTGAAAATAAAAACATGATACAAAGATATTGTAAAAAATATTTTAATTTATTCATATAATTTCAATTTTATAAATTTAAATAATTCATTTACACTGGTAATTTCTAATTCTATTTCTAAAAAATTTATATTTTGATTGTTAAAATTTTTGATTTTAACAAAATCTTTTTCAGTTGTTATAATTTTTGCATCTATTTTATCCGCTAAAATTTGAATTTTTTTTATATCTTTTTCATTATACTGATAGTGGTCTGGAAAAATAATTTCTTTAATTATCTTTAAATTGTTTTTTTTTAATATATTTTTGAAACTTTCAGGATTACCTATACCAGAAAAAATTAAAAAATTATCACTTTGATTAAATTGACTTAGATTAATTGCTTTATAATTTGTAATAAATATTTTTATATTTGGATTAATTGATTTAATTAAATTAATTATTGATTCAGTATTTTGACTTTCTTTTTTGAGAAAGACTCCGTCATATTTTTTTAAACTTTCTAAGTTTTCTCTTAATGGTCCTGCAGGAATTAATCTTCCGTTTCCGATCCAATTATTTGTATCAAAACAAACAAATTGTAAATCATAATTGACGTATTTATCTTGAAGTCCATCATCGAAAATTAATAACTCTTTATTTTCCTGAGTAGCTTTTTTTATTATTTCTGTTCTACTTATCCCCGATATTAGATTTGTTTTTTCCTCTAAAATAATAAGCTCATCATTTTGTGAACTATATAATTTTTTTGCAGTAGAGGTTTTAATCTTTAGCTCTTTCAAAATATTATACAATTTTATTGTAGTAGGTGTTTTTCCAGTCCCTCCAACGTAGATATTGCCAATGCAAATGGTTTTTAATTTTTGAGATAACTTTTTAGCTTTAAGATTAAGTAGAAAATTATTAATTTTTATTAAAAATGTTAAGGGGTTTAAAATATTTGATAATAAATTAGGTTTTTCTAGATCCCAAAAAAGAGGTTTTTTAAATTTCATTTTTTAATAATAAACCTATCTCTTTATAAGTATCATTTAAAATTTTTTTACCAATAAGATTTATTTTTTTTTTGATTTTGTTCGAATTTTTATTTATTGAAAAAAGTTTTATTAAAGTTTTAGATAATATTTTAGATCCTTTAATCTTAAATGATATTTTATTTTTATTAAGAAATTGATAAATTTCCATAAAATTTGAAACGTTGGGTCCATGTAAAATATTACATCCGAATCTAGCTGCCTCGAGTGGATTTTGTCCACCATGGTTTATTATTGAACCACCAAGAAATACATTTTTACAATAGCTATAAAAAGATTTGGTTTGACCATATACATTTACAATATAGATATCAGTATTATTTTCAATTTTTGTATCAGGTTCATGTATATGAACTTTTAGACCTTCTTTATTCAGACTATCTTTGATTGATGAAGTTCTATTAATGTGTCTTGGTATAATAATAGTTAATAAATTTTTATATTTTTGCTTTAATTTTTTATGAACTTGTCCACATAAATCCTCTTCATTAAAATGAGTGCTTGAAGCGCACCAAACTTTTTTGGATTTAATAAATCTTTTCAGATTTTGATGAATTGAAATTGAATTTTTTTCAAGTTGGCTAAACTTTAAATTTCCAATGTTTATAACTTTTTTTGCTCCTAGTTTATCTAAAAAATTTTTAGTCTCAGAATTTGATGAAAGACACAAATTAAATTTACTAAATATTTTGTATGAAAATTTTTTAAAAAATTTCCATCTGACAAAAGATTTTTTTGTAATTCTTCCATTTATTAAAATAATTGGAATTTTTTTCTTTTTTAAATTTAAAATCATATTTGGCCAAACCTCAGAGTCAATAAAAAATGCAGCTGAAGGCTTCCAATAATCTATAAACTTATTTGAAATAAACTTTACATCAATAGGAAAAAATTGATGAATAACTTTTTTTAACTTAATCGTTGATATTATTTTTAATGAACTAATTGTATTTGATGTGATTAATATTTGACTTATATTTTTATTTTTTTGAAATTTTTCTAAAAGTGGAATAATACTTTTTATTTCGCCAACACTTGCACCATGAAACCAAATAACTTTACCTTTTTTTCTTTTATATGAAAAAAAACAAAATTTTTCTTTAAATCTTTTTAAGTCTTCTTTTTTGTTCAACAGCCTTAAAAAGATAATTAATGGAGATAGTATGAAAGTTACATTTATTAAAATTCTATAAACAACAAGCATTATGATTTCTTAATCTGCTTTTCATAGAAGTTTTTATATACTTCGGAAGAATTTAATAATTCTTCATGCCTTCCTTCACCTATTACTTTACCTTTGTCTATTACATAAGTTTTATCAGCATTTAAGATTGTGGAAAGCCTGTGTGCAATAACAATTGTAGTTCTGCCTTTAGTCAAGTAAGTGATCGCTTTTTGTATTTTATCTTCAGTCTCAGCGTCTAAAGATGAAGTTGCTTCATCTAAAAGAATTATAGGACTTTTTTTAAGTATCGCTCTTGCTATAGATAATCTTTGTTTTTCTCCTCCAGATAGTCTAATGCCATTTTCTCCAATAATAGTCTCATATTTGTTAGGTAATTTATCAATAAATTCATCTGCAAATGAATACTTGGCCGCTTCCTCAATTTCTTTTTGAGATGCATCTAAATTTGCGTAAGCAATATTGTTTTTGATTGTATCATCAAAGAGAGTTGTATCTTGGCTTACTAGCGAAATTCCTTTTCTAACAGAGCGTATTGATGAGTTATATATTGATTGATTATCAATCTTGATATCACCATCTGTAATATTATAAAATCTAGGAATTAGATTAAGTATTGTAGATTTTCCAGCACCACTATGGCCCACAAGAGCAGTCATTTTTTCACCAGGCATATTTAAACTAACAGAGTTTAAAGTTTGCTGTTCTCTTTTTGAATAACCAAAGTTTACATTAACAAATTCAATTTCTCCTTTTTTAAAAGTTAACTCTTGAGCTTCTTTTTTATCTTTAATCTCAGGAACCTCATCTATAACTGGAAGCACTCTTTTAGCGCCAGATATACCTTGTTGTACAGCAATATTTAAAGTAGCTAGGGACCTTACTGGTTGATAAGCCAACATCATAGCTGCTAAAAAAGAGAAAAAATTACTTACTTGTAATTCATTATTCGCAATTAATTTTGCTGAAACGTAAATCATACAAGCAATCATTATTCCCGTTAAGAATTCCATAATAGGTGAAGCTCTAACAAAAACTATATTTATTTTACCAGAAGCTTCTTTCAATGAATTTATAAAATTTGTAGCTCTGTTTTTTTCATAATTTTCTTTCTGAAAAATTTTAGTCAATTTATGATTTTTAAAAATTTCAACTAAATAAGAAGTTAAAATTCCTGCTCTATCCATTTGCTGATCAGATGCCTTGCCTATCCTTTTACCAAGTGATCTGGCTGCAATACTTGCAAGAGGTATCATTATAATAGCCATTAAAGATAATTTCCAATTTTGGTAAAACATCACTGATAGTAATCCAATTAAGGTTAAACTATCTTTGAATAAGTTTAGTATAGCTGTGCTGACAAGGTTGGTAATAAGGTCAACATCATTTGTCAAATTTGTTATAAATTTTCCAGAGTGTTTATTGTCAATTATTTTAGTATCAGCTTGTATCAATGAAGAAAACATATCAACTTGCATATCTCTTCTTACATTTTCTGCTACTTTTATCATGATAACTTTTGCGATATATAAAGAAGAACCTTTAACTGCAAAAGCTAAAACAATTAATCCAGGGATAATTAGTATTAGAGACTGTTTTTGTTCAATAAAAAGTAATTTAATAGCTGGATCTAATAAGTAAGCAATTGATGAGGTGCTGCCAGCTAGAAGAACAGTAAAAAATACAGAAATAAAAATTTTTTTTATATATCTTTTTGTATAATCTTTATAAAGTCTTTTTAAAATTTCAATATTAGTCATTATTAAAAATTATATTTTACTCATAATTAAACTAAGAAACACCAGTAAGCCTAAAAGATTATTAGATTTAAATATTTTTAAACAATTAGAAGAAACTTTAACATTAAGTTTGTTTAGTTGAAAATAGATCATTTGAAAAAAAACTAAAATCAAAGAGATAAAATAAAAATTATTAAGCTTCATTTGGTATCCAATTATTAATAAAGATAATATAAATATTGAGTAACATAAGTATAAAAAAGTGTAAGGGTTATTTTTAAATTTTATTGAGGTTGATTTTAATCCAATTATTTCATCATCTTTAATATCTTGATACCCATATACTGTGTCGTATCCTAGTGTCCAAAATATGGCCCCAAAATAAAAGATCAGCGGAATAATATTTATGCCATTATTTATAGATGTCCATCCAAGAATTAATCCATAATTGAAGGTCACTCCTAAAAAAAGCTGAGGCCAATAAGTAAACCTTTTCATTAGAGGATATGTAAAAGCCAAGGGCATTGATATTAATGCTAAGAAAATAGTGAAATAATTAAAATTAATTAATACAAGAAAGGCTAATAAGCAAAGTATTGTTGCATAAAATAATCCTAAAGATACAGATATTTTTCCAGAAGCTATCGGTCTATTTTTTGTTCTTGAAATTTTTTTATCAAATTTTCTATCTAATATATCATTTATGATACAACCAGCAGACCTCATTAAAACCGAACCAAGAAAAAAAAGAATTAAATAAAAAAAATAAATATCCAGACTGTTTGAAAAGTCATAAGCTAGTGTTAAACCCCAAGCACAAGGCCAAAAAAGTAACATATAGCCAATGGGTCTTTTTAATCTTGAAAGTTCTATAAATAAGTTTAATTGGTTCATAAATTTTCCTTGTAAATAGCAAAGGCAAGATTGATAATCAAATTGATTCGTATGAATATAGATTACACTGTTACTGCGCTAATGTTTCCTGCTATTCCTTTGCTAATGAATATATATAGCAATAGATTTCATTCATTAAGTAAATTGATTAGAGAACTTCATGACGAACACGTTTATGAAAACCATATTCCTGCAGAGTGGAAAAAACAGTTTATTAATTTAAGTGGAAGAATTGTTTTATTGAGGTGGACAATTATGTTTGCAGCATTTGGTTTTCTTTTTAACATGTTAACAGTACTAGGCCTTTATTTAAATGAAATTTTTATTGCTAGAGTAATTTTTGGTTCTTGCTGTTTATCTATGATTATCTCAATTATGTTTTTTATAAGAGAAATTCATATTTCAACAAATGCTTTAAAACTTCATATGTCCGATATGGATGTAAAAGTTGATTAGGGAATAATTATAGCAGGTCCTAAAATTTTTCTATTTTCTAAATCAATATGAGCTTGCTTAATATCGTTTAATTTATATTTCTTAAATATTTCTACCTTAACTTTTCCTGAACTTATTTTTTCAAATAGTATTTTTGCAGCTTCGTTTAATTCTG
>Ga0115011_10001936_pt1 | contig 14590 bp, 21 predicted proteins | sample TroAtlMetagenome_2_FD_88705 | JGI IMG/M metagenome (GOLD analysis project Ga0115011, IMG submission 88705) | Marine eukaryotic phytoplankton communities from Atlantic Ocean - Tropical Atlantic ANT8 Metagenome | ecosystem: Environmental > Aquatic > Marine > Oceanic | place: Tropical Atlantic...
CACTGACCAGTAAGTCTCCTGAGATTGTGCCGCTGCCTCCAACGTATAAACCGCTCTCAACATGCAGATCACCATTGAGATCTAGGTCGTCATTAATAACAAAGGTACCACTGACTGTTAGGTTATCAAAGAAACCATCTTCTCCACTGATGGTTGTTCCACTAACACTTGTCGCTTCAACGGTATCGCTATTCAGCGTTATAAATGTGCCGTTGGTAAAGTTCGCATTTGTTCCAGTAACTGTTACGCCAGTAATATTTACAGCAGTAAGATCTCCAGTGACAGTTAAGTTGTCATCGATAACGGTGGAACCAGAAACTAGTAAATCCCCACCAACAATCAAGTCATCTGTGACTAAATCATTAAAAATAATCTGACCACTGACATTGAGGTCTCCACTAACGACTAAATTGTTATCAATATAACCACTACTGACATGTAAAAAGTCAATACCGGTTATGCTCGTGTTTCCATCACCAACAATATTGCCACTGGTAATAGTAAGGTCACCGCTAATGGATGTGTCTCCACTAAGCTCAGTGGTCCCATTAACAACAAGACCACCACTGAGAGTTGTAAGGCCGCTAAGAGTAGTAGTGCCAGTAACAGTAAGGTTCCCGCCAACCGAGAGATCATTAGTGACATCGAGATTATCTCCAATATTTGTATTGCCTGTAATAGTTGCCGGTCCATTAACAATTAAACCGGTAAAGGTTGCGGAACCACCAGAAATTGTTGTTGCGTTTATATAAGTAAATAGACCGCTAGTTCCTGTGATTGTGGTGCCAGAAATCTCACCACTGACATATAAACCACTACCAATATAACTATTGCCACTAACTGTGATGGTTCCTTCAACATCAACGTTACCGCTAATCTGTCTATCACCAGAGAATTCAAGACTGGCAGCGTTTAATTGCTGAACATTTAGAGTATCAAAAAGACCTGTGTCACCAGAAATTACTGCCCCTGACACGAAAACAAACGTACCGGTTCCAGCTGTGACATAATTAGCTGTGATTTGATCAGCAACAATATCATCAATATTTAGATCACCAGTAACAGTTAGATCTTGTGAAACAACCAGGTGTTCAAAATTACCGCTGGAAACATTAACAAGATCACCAGTAATCGTGGCACCAGAGATAACACCTGTAGCAGTGATGTTATCAACAACTAAGTCACCGCTGATAACAATCCCTGAGACATCAAACTGATTGGCTTTAAGAACGTCAAAGATACCGGTAGTAGCTGTTAAGGTATCACTGATATTGGCGAACTCAACATTAAGGGTGGTCCCTGTAAATGTTGTACCAGTAATGGTATCGACATTAATGCTCTCAAATAAACCTGTCGTGAAAGCAGCTGTTACACCAGTAGCAATTGTTGTGAATGTTCCGGAGTCAATAATTGCAGTGTCAGAGACAACAGCAAATGCATTGAGTTGGTTAGTAGTGACATTCTCAGTGACAGTGAGGCCACTATTTACATAAAGGTCACCATGAACAGTGACATCATTAATAAAATCTGAATCACCACTTGCAACAAAACCACTACCTGCGCTCAAGTAGCCACTGACCATGGCATAGCCTTGGACCAGAACATTTGGCGCAATGAATGGATCTGTTTCAGCGGAGTTAACGTAATACTGATCTAGATATTCTCTAAAATTACTAAAGGTAATTTTTTTATTACGCAGTGCTGGATCAATTTCAAAAACACTAACCAGGGTCAGTACGTCTTGATCAACAATCTGACTGGCCTCAATGGGGCCAAACTGTGTAATTCGCTTATTCGCCACCCTGCTAAAGCCAAGTCCTAAGCCTAATTATAGGACTGCTTATTTATCGCGAATCTCGATACGAGGCAATACATCTGTTATGAAATTCCAGCCAGATTGAAAGAGAAGCACGGTTCCTGTACTAAGAGCAAAGACAAGCAATAGTTCAGCTAGTGTTAGGTTCCGTCGTACGTACACAACTTTAGGTTGTGGTTCTCGCTGCTGTTCTACAGGAGGCTGACCTGTTACCTGTTGGATTGCATCTTGCATCGCTTGTTGACGCATTGCTTTGAAATCAGGCCGTGGAGGCATTACGTTTGCAATTCCTTGATCAAACTCGGCGGGATTATTAAAACGCGGTCCTTGTGGATCAGCGTAATAATTTCCCTCCCTAGGTAGTTGGCCAGGGGTTTGAAATTCCTGGCTAGCACCTACTTGATCTTCCATGAGAATGGCAGTATGTTTACGGAAACTGTAGCATTTAATTTTTAAAGATGTCGGAATTGAATAGTTCAGATCTTGTTAATTCAATAGATGCAATTTCAAACGAACTGAAAGCAATCAGGCATATTCTTTCTTCCCTTTGGCACTCCAAATATTTTAATGGAGAGACAGATCAAGTCAGCCCTGACCTCTATGCTGACGAGTACATCTCTACTACAGAGTGTGCCAAACGTTTAAATGTCACAGAGCAAACAGTTCGCAACTGGATCCTGGCAGGAAAACGAAAGGATCCTCAGAGCAGAAAGAATGCCTGGATTCAAGGCGTTCACTACATCTTGATTCCTACAGGACCGAAACGAGACATGATTCGTATCGGTTGGAACAATCTGATCATGACGTTCACCAAAGGTGCTCCGGCTAATTTGCGTACCTTTGATCCTGCTGCTTCTCGTAATCTTTATACAGAGGATACAAGAAGCAAATTTCATCACGTACCTAAGCCTAGAGAATAAGTATGGCTCATCGTTTTAATAATATACAGATCGATATGCTGACTATCGAAAACTACACTTCCCTTTTGCCATCTAACCTTGCGGAACAAGTCTCACAATTTATTCCGCCTAGTGGTTCGTTCGATGATGAGACCTTAAGACGTTACATCAAAATAATCCGAGACTTTGAGTTAGAGGATCCTAATAGCAACATGACACTAGCCAATCGTTTGCGTTTGGCTTTCTCTGATATGAATCCAGATACCATCTGCAATCGCTTTCCAAATGCTGACCTGCCTTTGAAACGTCGTCTTCGTTGTGTTGCAGAGTATTTAATACGCTCTGGTGAATTCATTAAGCTTCGAGATGAGGATGGCAAACTCATAAAAAAGCGTGGGGTGCTGGGAAAGATGGTAGTTATTTATCAACCTCAGCCGAAAATGCTTGCTATATTACAAAAACAAAAACTAATCTCCAATGAGTAGAAGAGAAGATTTACTACTTGCCGTTTGCGGTAAGGATTTAGATGGCAATAGCGCTCGCTATGCAGATGCTACAGCCAAGATCATCTTGGGTGATATGGGCAAATACTTCGTTAAATTCTGGAACGAAGAAGGGCCTGGCGTTATGGTCTTACAACCAAAAGAAGAGCGTTCAATGTTTTGGATGACTAGAGAAGAACTGCATTCTGCCAGTGAAAAAGCAGAAGGTGAACTAGCTGAAACGTTCGGGACAATTCTGCAAGCGGCACAGAAGATAGATCCCATGGCGGGAGCTGGTTACATTTTGAATGATGAGCGTGGCATTCGTTATTTCCAGATTGATTACAACCAGGTGGCTGACTGATGGGGGTTGCACGAGGCAACATACGAAACGAAGAGTTTGAGCAAATTAGTAATCGAGATCTTATTGACTCTGCCCGTCTTGTAATGGGTTCTATTGATCTTGATCCTGCCAGCTCTGCCTTCGCTAATAAATACGTAGGAGCAACTGAGTATTTCACCCCAGTTGATGATGGGTTGAATGATCAGCAATGGTATGGAAATGTGTATCTGTTTCCTCCCAAGCGGTCTTACTTTTGGGATAAGAAGAATGCCAGGTACAAAGTCACTCGTGGAATGTCTCCCACACTGGTGTCAGGTCATGCTGTCTGGTGGCGAGCACTAAAGAGGAAGTGGCTTGCAGGAGAAGTAGAACAGGCAATTTACTTTACTAATTATATGGACATGGCCATGTACTGCCAGGATATTTTTGATCATCCTGTTTGCATTATGAAGTCACGGCCTAACCTCCTTAGACGTTATTATGCCGACGATAGCACTAAGAGTCAGACTACAGGTTCTTCCATGATTGTCTACCTCCAACCACGAGAAGATATCACTGAAGCAACCGATTTTTTCCAAGAAATTTATTCTGAAAAGGGTAGGGTTTTAGTGTAGATTGTTAAAACCGACGTTTAATCATGGCCGTACTCAGCGATAAACAGATCAAGGAATATGCACAAAACGGGATGATTGCCCCATTTGTCGATAGATTGATCAATGAAAACAATGAGGTTCCGGTTCTCAGCTATGGATTATCGTCATATGGTTACGATATTCGACTTTCTCCAAGTCAGTGCCTGCTTTTTGGTGGGGTTCAGCATGGGTGTTGTGACGCTAAAGATTTTGACCCCAATATTCTGAAGGAGACTGAATTACATGAAGACGAGCGAGGAAAGTATTTTATTCTCCCTCCTTATGGCTACTGTCTTGGCGTTGCTGTTGAACGCCTGGCTTTACCCAGAAACATTACCGTTGTGGCTGTCGGAAAGTCTACGTACGCTCGGGCAGGCATCATGGCAAATATTACACCTGCTGAGGCTGGTTGGGAAGGTCACTTGACTTTAGAGATCAGTAACTGCACGGCCTTGTTTAATAGGATCTATGCCAATGAAGGCATTTGTCAGCTTCTGTTTTACGAAGGTGATCCTTGCGAGGTCAGCTATTTGGAGCGCAAGGGAAAATATCAAAACCAACCACCAGAAGTAATATTAGCTAAAGCCTAACCATACGCTCTTGAAAAGTCTGAATTAACGGGCATCACGTAGCTTGAAGCCCGTAACCTTTCTCTCTTATCTGCATAGTTAGTGCTTCCGCCTCTGCCAAAACTATCACCTTCGATAAAGGCTGGGGTTTGTCCTTCACGATCTGTCCATGGTGCATCGTATTCCCTCTTCTGCTGAAACTTTCCAGCGGATCGTTTTGCTCGTAGATACTTTTCAACTTGACGCTGCTTGCCGACGTTGCGAGTGTCCGCAGCCTTCGCGGTTTCGCGATCAGCCCCTGATAAACGTCGAATGTCTACGTCATACGACTTCTCTGGCGTGACATCGGTTCTATCACCGCCAGATGAGCCTGCGTCCAGGCGTTTATCGTAATTGGGATTATAAGCCATAGGTCAATTATAATTGTAGTTAAACTCCCGGACAGATATGAATTTCCTTGATAGTTTCTTGGAAACCAATGATGAATTAAGAGAGCGGATGGTGACGCTCGATTCATTTGGTCAGCCATTAGATAATGAAGCTAATGATGTGCCAATGTACGATCAGTACAATACAGGATTAGCTGTCACCCAAAATGACATGCCACGTGATAACTTAAGTATAGATCCAAGGGCACAACCAAGATGCGGTCTAACGGGCATGATTCCAAGCGCGGAACAGGGCATAATGCAGGGGGCGGAACCGCAACCCAGGCAATTAGTAGTGGACATGGGACAACTAGCTCCACAGGAAATGGAAGTAGCGATGCAAAAACAAAGGAAGCTACAAACAGGGATCAATCGCTAAAGATTCTTTTTGAACCAATTGATTCTAAAGAATCTGTGTACAAAAAAATCGATACAACTGATGAGTTAATGGATTGTCCAGGGGGTGTTTGTCCAGTCCCTTGGGCAACTGATACCAGTGGTGAGGATACCATTGATAGCAAAGCTTGGTCTACCTATTTAGATAAGCATTATGAAGTGTTTAATAACAACACAGACGATGTCCTCAGTAAAGTTCCTTACCCAGAGGTATTTCCTGATTTGCTTAACGATATGGTGAATCACCCCGCACACTACACCGAGGGTGGTATTGAGTGCATTGAAGCCATCGAAGCGCAGCTAACGCCAGAAGAATATAGAGGCTACTTAAAAGGTAACGTAGCAAAATATGTTTGGAGAGAAAAGAAGAAAGGGGGTACTGAATCATTACGGAAAGCGCAGTGGTATCTCAATAGATTGGTCGCTTTAAAATAAAATCAGTTTCATAAAAACTATGGCTGCCAAAAAGAAAATGCCTTCTGAACTTCTAGAAAGGTTCAAGAAAAAAGCTGCAAAAAAGCAGGGTGATAACTCTCGCCTTAACGAGTCCCTTGGTGCTCGTAATGGTAAGAAAAGTCAGTCTCTAAAGTCTCGTCGTGACGAATCAAAGGGTACTGAAAAGGCTGCTGGTAAGCGAGCGTATTCTGGAAATAAATCTTCTGCGCAAGGCAAAGCACCCACTCGTGCTGCTAGGAAAAAGTAATTAGTCTTGTTGCCTCCAGTCATCAGTCCGTTCGTGACTAAACCAGGCTGCAATATCATCTGGATCATCTAATCCAGTGCGATGGTTTTGTGGATCAGGATCTCCTAAGTCCATGGCATTCATAAAACCATCAAGACTACTGGCTTTCATATAGGATTACGTGCTACTCGACGAGCACGACGAATCATTTCACCAGCAGAGCGATTGGCTTTAGATAGTTTTTCTGCCCAGATCATGTCTGCTAACTTGACGTCTTGTCCTTTAGCAATATGATCGCAAATAAACTCAAGACGCAAGCGGTATTCAGTTGATAACATGCTGCACCTCAACCAAACATGGGCATTTCATCATCATCGTCGTCGAAATCCTCTTGGCTCATCATGGTTAAAGCAAGCTGAGCTAGCTCCATATCTGTTGGGATGTCAAACTCTAACTCGATATTCTCTGTCTGCAACATGTCTTTAATAGCTTGAGTCTCAACCAAACGTTGATGGTAGAGGTTCAGGAGAGCTTGATGAAGCTGATCCCAAGTCATTTCATTGGCCGCTAATTCAGCCCGCCGCATAGAGAGTTGAAGATGCAACGGCATATCAATCTCTTGCGTTGTACTAAAATCACCCATGCGTCTGAAATCGCTGTCTTTATTTTAAACCCAAGCGTTGAAAATCTGGTGTAATTCAGAGTCAGTAAGATCCGGACAAGGATCACTATCTAGGTCAAAATCGTTAGCAAATACTGACAGAACATAGGGATTTACATGCTCTTGTAGCTTTCTAATGGCTCGAACTTGATGGGGAGCAGCATTGTAGTCACGGAAAGCCTTCAGTAAAACATCATCCGAAGTCCAGGGATTGATGTCCTGTTCCTTAGTGAACAACTTGATTTCATGCCTACGTCGATCAATTAATCCACCGATAGCCTGGTGGTGCTCATCAAAGATCCAACGACTGATTTCATGTGCTGCGGAAGCATAGTCTTCTTGCTCGCAATGGTCAATGATAGAACTATAAAGAAATGGCTCCCATCCAATGGAATGAACAAAAGAAATCAATGCATTAAGCATGGAGGAGTCAAGCCCCAAGTTTTGCTTGATCACTTCATGAGCAATAATACCTACTTCATGTACCAAATACTCATATGCTTTTTCTTTGGTACAACGTTGTCCTTTCTTGACAGGAGTGCCATCTGGATAGTAAGTACTTCCATAACCAATGGTGTAGGGTTCGCCTCCTGTATATGGATCAGCAAAAGCCTTTTCATGCAGCCCTTCAAACTGTTTAATTAGCTTGATAGCTTCTGTGTATGGATACATGAACAGACCTGTTTTGTTTACATATTAACTTACTTTCCTTGACCTCTATACTTTTTCTGCCGAGCTTTGGGCTTTGAATGCTTACCTTTTCCCTGTGTAGTTTTCTTTGGCGTGCCTACGACGTAGCCTCCACCTTTTAGCATTTGGCTCATTTGTTTTCATAAGATGCTTCACACAATATACTAAACAAAAAGAACTTTAGCTGTCTGAATTTCTCTTGTTCAGATGGGTCACGTGCTGGGGAACCAGGCCAATATTGAATTGCATCATTAACTGCTTGATAAAGTGCGTGTATATCTTCGATATGAAGGTCTACGGTGACGTTTACCATTTCACCTTTTTCCTTGGCTTGGCCATCGATTCGCAAGCGGTATATACCAGTATAGATCAGTTAAATAGTGAAGCATACGCATCAAATTCCTCGTTGACCTTAGTTCCGCTGTATCCTTCGTCATCATCAAACAAAGAGAAGTAACTATCTTCTGCCTCTCTCTGATCTGGTTTCTCACCAAAGATATTCTCATCTTCATCGCCTAGTAAACCACCGATACTGCTTAGTGCTTCGAATGGATCAGAGCTTAGATTACTTAGAGATAGATCGTTGGATAAGGCTTTGTTTAGAAACTCCATGTCTCCTCGATCTGCTTCAGGCATAAATTCGTCGTAGAACTCATCGACGCTCCCGGCATAACCAGCATTCTTGAAGATGTTGTACAGACCGTCTTCATTTTCATCTTCGATTTCCTTCTGGTCAGAATCTCTTTCAATATAAGCAACTCCTAATTTTTCTTGAGTTGGTTTTAACTTCTTTTCATTTAGATATTTAATACCTTCTCGAATCTCTTTAGCTGCACCTGTTTGAAAAGATTCAATTAGATATTCCTTGACTTCATCAATTGCAGCTGTTTCACTTAAACCAAGGCTATCAAGTAGTTCCTTCCAATCTTCTTTATTCTCTAAGGGGTCGATGCCTTCCAGTAGAGCATCTGCAAATTCATTGGGGGTAACAAAATCTAAATAGGGCTTGTCGCCAATTTCAAAGTTTGCTTTCTCCATGGCAGGTAACAACGTATTCACTAAATAGTTATTAACATCACCTTGAGTAACAACATCCTGCGCAGGGTCATAATTACGGGCACGACCAATTGCTTCGTAATGCAGCCTGGCAAAGGCAGCTTTCTGCTCCTCAGTAGGTGTTGCGCCTTGCTCTGGTAGATCATAACCATAGAGGTAGGCGAGTTGGCTCCAGGTGTATTCATTGGGATATCCTTCAGGCATGTTAGGTTTTAAATTTGGATTCTCGATCGCTTGTAGGAAGTCCGCTTGGACTCCTTCACCTTGCTTTTTATAAGCTGCTGCTTTGATATCGTTGACTTCTGATTCACCTCCTGATGCCCCATAAGGATCAAAGTAAAAAGCTGAATTAAAGCCAGCTTCAGTGCCTGCATTCTTTAACTGTGAATAAAAGTTAGCAGCTTCAATACTAGCTTTCTCTCTTAAAGAATTAACTGCAGTTTGTGTTTGAAAGATGTTCTGTTGACTTTCTTCATCAATTGTGTCCATATAACTGATGAATTCATTCATCGATTTGGACTGATCAAAACGTGGGTTGATATAACTATTAATAAATTCGTTTTTGAACTCATCTTTTAATTCATATAATCTACCTGAATCGATCCCTTCTATTTCTTCTAATTCATTAATTTTTGTAGTTAGCTCTTCGTCCAACCACTTCTGCCAGTTGTAACTAGAACTATTAAAGTTAACGCCTGTAACAGAACCAAGCTGATCCTGAAGGTCATCTCGCATGGCATCTACGTTTTGACCCATCAAACCTAGATAGCCACCTAGTCCACTATCGCCAAGGATGGAGTTACTAAGTGAAGAGTTAATGTTATAGATTTCGCTAAAGCCAGGTAGACCTTTAAAGATATCAAGTTCTCTTTCTTGTGCTTCTGCTTCTTCTAACTTGGCAATCGTATCTTTTAATGTGGTCTTGACTAGGCTTCCAAAGACTTCTTCTGATTCTAGTTTTTTCTCTAAGATCTCAGAACCAATGGTACCTTCAAGTTCACTAGCTACTGTATCTTCCCAGTTGATCCCTAGAAGACCACTCTCACTTTCTTCGGTGAGTCCTAGCTGACCTTCACGAATGTACTGTTTCTCTGCATCTGTCAGAGTATTAAAACTTTCTTTATAAATATCTGCATTCGTCGTGGGAGATGGAGCATTACCTCGATAACCAGCACCTTTACCTACTGTGCTGTAATTTTGCCAGGCATAATTACCTATGTTTCCATAGCGTTCGGTGATGTCTACATCATCAGCTTGAACAGCAGAATACCAAGAGCTATTTAAATTTTGATTGCCTTCATTTTGAGTTAAATAATAATCAGAATCAAAACCACCAACAGGAGGCTGTGCTCCTAGTGATTCATAATCCCATCGATCAACCATCTCTGTGACATATTTGTTGCGATAGCTGAGCATCGCACTGTCCCAGATTGTATCCCGTTCGGCTTGAGACAGTAAACCATCGGCGACTAAACTATCAAGTGCTGGACCTTTGCTTAACAAAAAAGCACGATTTCCTAAATAACCATTTCCTAAAGTGCTTTGACGATTAATAAAGTTTTCGCTCCATTTATTAAGAGTGTTTGCTCTTCTGAATTCTTTATCTCCTGCATCATTTTGTTCATCGGCTTTTGCCTGTGCGGCTTCAAATCGACCTGTATTGTTCCAATAGACATTTTCTGCTCTTTGTTGTGCATCTGCTTCGTTAGCTCGGTAATTTACATCTAAGTAACCTTCTGCCCAGCCTCTAATTGAATCTGCAATATCAGATCTGATTGTAAAACCTCCTTGCTGCTGAGCTACACCTAAACCAATACCAGAAAGGCCGCTCTCATTACGGTAATAAAACTTAGCGGCATCTAACTCGATGGGAACCCAGCCGTCTCCACTGTTGTAATCAGTGGACCATTTATATGCTTCACCGTCTCTAACTCTTACAGAGATTGTTTTACCTTGCTCTCTAGTGGTGCTGCCATAATTTTCGTCTCTACCTCCAGCGTACTGGGGAAGATTTATAAAGTCATCTTGATTCCAAGGGTTACCGCCCCGATGGCGCATACTTGTGTCAAAGTTAAACGCTGTCCAATTACCATTTGAATATGACGCCATTATGCAATCCCCAGTTTTAAATGACTTGAATAACTAGTTAATTCTATTTTATCTTCTTTGGCCCAAGTAATAATTGAGTCTAGACGTGCTTGTTCAAAGAACTCTTGACTGCGATACCATTCTTCCATGGGACTGGTTGATTTATTTGCGTTACAACAACGGCAGCAGGGCAGAAGATTATGACGCATTGATGAGCCTGACCGGAACTTAGGAATGATGTGATCGAGGCTAGTAGCTGGCTCTCCGCAATAACCACAACTGTAGTCCCAAGCTTTGTATATTTCGTCGCGGAATCGTTTTTTTGCTAAGCGGGGCGTTATTTCAACAAGGAGGAAGAGGGGTTCACGCTCCGTTGCGAACATATTTGCTTAGCCGTTATCCTATTTTAGGATCACAAACCTCACAAAACTTAACCCTCCTTAAGGTGAACGGAAGAGTCTTGACATTTCTTGGTAAAACTCTAACTTAAATGTGTAGTTCAGTTTAGTTTCATGGAGCGTTTGTCTAACTGCTGGCAACCAGTTCACAAAGCTGAGAAAATACTGGAGATCAACCGAAAGGAGCTCCATCGTATGCGTGACAACGGCAGCCTTAAGCTTGGCAAACACTATGGTGCAGGGCCTTTGACTCGCTCAAGGGATACCTACTATTGGAATATTCCTAAGATGGAGCATGTGCTCTTCCATCTCCGTAAGCGTGCCGAGGAACTCAACACGCAACAGGATGCTGATGGAGACGTTTCTGCCGCTTAAGAGAGGAGTAATAGATCTTACGTACCTTGTACGAAAGGATCAATCCTTCCAGTGACACAAGACAGTTATCATCAGCCAAAGCCTCGATCAGACTAGAACTGAGGATGTGCCAGCGGCTCTTTAGTCGGAAGGGCTGCTTTTCCTTCAGTTGAAATAGGAAAACCCACTGTGGGTGTAGTGGGCGAAGAGATCTTTTATGGGTTTTAATATTGATTGAATCATCGTCATTCCAAGTGAAGCCTTTTAATTGGTCTGGCGTTCGTCCAAAAGTTGCCACCATTCCCATAAGCCATCCAATATCTTGCTGATTTGGCGTGGCCTTCATAGAGAAGACTTCATCCACTACACGTGGATCATTGGGTAAATGACGAGCCATGGCGTGACGAGGTTGACGCGCTGTCTGGACAAACTATAGACACGGGCCTAACTATAAAACGAACTTTAGAATCCTTTTATAAAGAAGACTTATGTCCTCTTTATGAAATCATTATAAAGGTTAACCGTTGTCAAGTCAAATCTAGTAATTAACTCGGGTGTCGTAATTCTCACCTGCAGGGAAATCCCAGTTGGGGTTGACATACGCAGGAGAGTTCGGTGTCACGTATGGTTTACCACCTGTTGCAACGTTATATTTAACACCATTCTCATCAATCATATTGAAATTTTGCATAAGAAGGAATTCTTGTGGGACATTAATTAGCTTGACTACCATTGGCCCCATCATTGGCGACTGTAAATTAAAAGGTGGTACATCCATATAACTTAAGCCGTACCGACAAAGTTTTTCAAATGCTCTTGTTTGTTCTTGCGCTGTCTTTGTAACTAGCTTATTTTCCCATTCAGCCATGGATCCTGCATCGACTGGGAAATCAGATGGTTCATTAGGGAAGATGCCATCTGCATAACGCATTGCATAAATGTGTTTACAATATCTGTACTCATCTAGGGTGTAAGTCCAATAATCATCAATCTCTCTGATCCTGTCGGTTCCTAGTTTTTTATAATCGCCATACTTTGGCATGCCTTCTGCTACACCGCTTGGTTCTAACTTATCTCCAAATGCTCGACGATAGGTACCACCAAAATCCCCAAAGACGCCTGGAAGATCTCGATACATTTCTCTAGGGTCGTTAATGTTTTTACCAACCAGTCCTGATTGTAAAACTGCTTTGGTTGGAGCAAAACGTGTTTCACCGATAATACCTTCCCCGCTGGGATAGACAATCAACATTTGTTTGTTGTCTTTTACATCATTCAAGATCTTTTGCTGTGCTGCTACCAGTACTTTTCCTCTTTCATCAGCACGCACCATTTCTTCATAACGACCTGGCTTGACGGTTGCAACCTTACTCTTGGGGAATTTATAGCCTTTGCGTAGTCCTAAGCTAGAAATATAAGCGTAGTTACGACGCATGAAATCCTGACAACTACAGGAATAACGTGCTCCTGTCTGGAAGAAACGTCCTGGTTCAGGTGGGATGCGTGAGGGTGTAACTAAGACACCATCAATGGTTGATTGAACAGAACCGCGTTTAGCAAGTTGCAAGACACCTTTGTTTTGGTCAAGATTAGTTAAAGTTGCTTGCATGTATCCATAACGTTTGTTTGTTAATGGATCACGAGTATCTGTGTTGATTGCTTCTCCAGAATAAGTAACAATCGTATCTTCTAAGATGTCACCATTAATTGGTTTAATTCCCTGAGGTCCACCAATACCAACAAACAAAGGAGGAGGTAGAGGACCGCTAACACCAGAGATTGTCATCTGGGAGAATGTACCGCTGAGCTGTACATACCAGAAATTCAAATTATCTTGCCCACGTCCTAAGAATAAATCGGTCTTTGGGATCTCTCCAGAAATAGCTAGCGGCACTCCAGCTTGATCTGTGATTCCATCAAACCTTAAGTTACCTGCATCGAGTCTTCCGGCCCAATGCATACCAAGTTCTTTGTTCTCTGTTAAAAAGCCTTGCAGAACACCACTAATGTTGGGTGGTCTATTACCAACAATTGGAAGACTGGCCGTTGGGATTTCGTATACAAACTGATAAAAGAACGGGCGTTGTACGCCATTGGATGTAGCTAACTCCCATCCTCTACGCCAACGTGACCAGGCTGCTTCTCGATCACTTGTATAAAGTGCATCTGGAACACTACCTCCAAATACGGCTTGTACTGGTTCAATCGAATATTTCTTAGATCCTTTGCCAGGCTTTTCTATCTTTGCAAAAGAGGAAGCTCCGAAGTTTCCAAAGTTTCCTCCGGGTCTTCTTCTTGCCATATCAATAGAATCCGCCTTGTGCAGTAACGTGTACGCCTGGAATATAACCAGAGATTGAGGCCCAAGATCCTTCTTGCTGCACACCTACATACAAACGCTGTCCACGCTGCAGATAGACAGAACGGTTACGTAGAGGACTTGCATCTCCAATGCCTTGGGTGTTACCTGTATTAGGAACTGGTGTTGCTAGTTCTGCCATCTGGTCAGTACAATCCACTGCATTAACGTTGGTGGGGATGGTCTTAGAGAAGAGAATCTTGTAGTCACCATCAGCAGGAATGGGTACAGTTGTTCCTTCTGTCAAGTAGAAAACAAAAGTTACAGGAGCTAGAACAGCGTCTCCAGGAGAAGAGTAAGAGAACCCTCCACCTGCGTTATAGGCAATGCTGGTATTAACACCTCCTGAATTAGTAGTTCCTGTATAAGTGTAATAACCTACTCCATTTGCTGGAGCTGAAGTTAGTACACCTGTTTCTTGGATATAAACAACTTGTCCTCCTACTAAACCGATATACTCTCCTGAGGTGGCTGTATTAACGGTATAGCTAGGGGTTTGTGAGGTATTGGTATTGTCACGAGTAAGACGAATGGCATCAATGACACCACCGCTGTTGCTATCAGAACTCAATGAAGCATCCATATCAACCAGGATTGCTGGTGTTTGGCCACCCAAAACGTTTAGGTTTGTGCCATCACCAACAGTCTGATTTGTAACACGCACACAACGAATTAGCGGGCGATCTACAAATACTGGTTGCTTATTCGTATTAGTGGCTGTCATATTTAATCAAAAG
>Ga0115011_10001938_pt1 | contig 14567 bp, 10 predicted proteins | sample TroAtlMetagenome_2_FD_88705 | JGI IMG/M metagenome (GOLD analysis project Ga0115011, IMG submission 88705) | Marine eukaryotic phytoplankton communities from Atlantic Ocean - Tropical Atlantic ANT8 Metagenome | ecosystem: Environmental > Aquatic > Marine > Oceanic | place: Tropical Atlantic...
AGTTCCTGCTGGATTACGGGACCATGCTGGCTAGTTACGGGAACCTGGGTGCGGCGGCAGGACTGCTGCGTGAGGCCTTGGAGCTGGAACCGGGCCTGGAGCCCGCCCGCAGGGCCCTTGAAATGGTGCAGAAGCTGCAGAAGGAAGGGATGTAGAGGTCTCCGGGACCTGCTGATGGAAATGGAGGCTGGGAGTTGCCCTGCGGGAGGTGGTTCCGTAGAGTGGGTTGAAATGACCGGAGAAGAGCCACTCCAGAAAAACCCGCTTGTGCCGGACTCCGGGAGATACTGGTGCTACCGGTGCAAGGCCCATGATGAGAAAATGAGTTGCGTGCGTTGCCAGGCCTCCATGTTCAATCCAGCCAGGGTCAAGCCGGTGATGTTTGTCTTTCTGGGGATTACCCTGGTGGCATTACTCTTCGCCCTCGCACTTTGGCGTGACTACGAGGATTACGTGGCAGGCTGCCTGGGCTTCGCTGCTTTTTTCGGATTGATCGGGTTCATGAAGCTCTACTACATGAATCTCTGGTGGTCATGGGCCCGGCTTCAGAAAGCAAAACCCGCTGAACAGCTTGAGGAGGACGGCCGTAAGTATATTGTCTCGTTTGAGGAAGCTCGGAAATGACCGGAAAGCAGACAGCCCCCTTGATTCCCAAGACAGTCCCCGTCTTACTGCTGGTGGCGGGACTGGCCTTGGTGAGGGCAGAAGCCGATGTGGTGACTGCCGCCGGAGGCGAATCCCTGCAGGGGACTGTTACCTTCCGGGAGGGTGATGCATTGGAGATGGCGAGCGAGTCCGGTGAGAAGGTGCGGATTTCTCTGGCGGACCTTGCCTCCGTGGACCTTACGTCTGGTGACCAGCAGTGGCTCATCAGTGGGACTGGGGTTCTTACTGCCAATGGTAGTTTTCTGGCCTGGCCGGTGGTGAAGATGGATAAGAAGGTGGTGACCTTCGCTGACCAGGGCGGGTCGCTATTGCTCACCCGGCAGAATACCGCGGCCTTGTTCTTCCAGACCCTGCGATCTCGCGATGCGGAGGCGTTGCGCTTCGATCGCGAAGGGGTTTTCCTGCGTGGTGGAGACTTTATGGAAGGGGTAGTGTCCGGATTGGAGGAAGGCCAGGTCACGGTTGAATCCCTCCTCCTCGGGCGGAAGACTTTTTCGGTCCTGACCGAAGTGGTCGCAGTCGTCCTGCGGCCCCCCGTGGCGGTTGAGCTGGAAGGGTGGTCCCTCCTTCTCGCTGATGGTTCACGGCTACGAAGCAGGAAAATTGCCCTGGCCGGTGAGGGTGTCGTCTTGAACGGGTCGCCTTATCGCAACCATCGGATTACGAAAGATCAGTTACGGGAAATCCGATGGGAGATAGGTCAGCCCTTGTTGGAAATGTTCCGGGAGCGCTGGTTAGCTCTCGAGCCGGAACGCCCATTGGCAGCGGCAGCCCTGGGCGAGGATGTCAGCGAGGAAGAACTTACCGAGGCTCTGGTTGCGATAGTGGAGGAGCGGGCGAAGCAGGAAACTGCAAGGAATACGGCAAAGGCCGAATGGATCCGGTCCCAGCAGATTGTGAGTCGTCAGAAGGCCATGGCTGCGCGTGGAGCTGCCAATGTGGTGCGTCTGGAGGGACAGGTGCAGGACAAGGCTCGGCGGGTGGAGCAGGACCAGAAGATGGCCCTGCAGGCGGGCGAAGACATCAGGAGGAAGATAGAAATGGTGGAGGAGGCGACGACGAAGGTTGAGGAGTTGAAGCAGAGGCTAGCTGTCATTCCGCGTGAGGATGCCGACCGCCGAAGGGGATGGGAGCAGCAGGTCCGCAATGCAGAGCGGCAAAAGCAGAATGCGGAACGCATCGTTCATCAGGCTCGTGCTATCCAGCGACGGTATGAGACACGCATCAAATCTGGCCAGCGACTGGTGGATATGGCGGAAGCGCGGGTGATAAAGGCGAGAGAGCAGAAAGAGGAGGAGGACTTCGCCCACAGGAAAGCAGAGGAGGCTCTAGGGCCAGCAAAGACGTCCTATGACCGTGCTTCTGCTGATTTTATGGAGGTGGTGGAGGAGTCCCGCAGGATAGAATTTCTCGTTCAGCAGAGGAAGAATAACGAGGGGAAGTAAGCTGGGCGGTCGCCTCTTAGATTCTTGCTCGGGAGGCTGGAACAGCTAGTTTCAGTTCATGAAAAGTGCGGCAATGGCAGCCTGTATTGGAGCGGTTCTGCTCGCGGGGGAGCAAGTAACGGCTGAGTGGGAGAAACGTCTGGAAGCAGCCGGGAAGAACGCAGACGAAATTTCGACCTTCGTTAGGAGGGCAAATGAGAAGCATGGGGACCTCGGTGGAAAAGCGGCCGCTTTCCTGGTCAGCGGGATGCCAGAGGCTGACCTGAGGACGTTGAAAAGTAATTTCCTAATGGAAAACCTTGGCCTTGCCGTGAAAGCCCGGGAAGAGTTTTCGTGGTGTAAGGACTTGCCAGAGGAGGTCTTTTTCAACGATGTGCTACCCTATGCCTCTCTGGATGAAACTCGCGAGGCATGGAGGTCTCGATTCTACGAGCAGTGTCGGGAGATGGTGAAGGATTGCCAGACGACCACGGAAGCGGTGCAAGCCATCAACAAGAATTTTTTTAACCTGATTAAAGTCCACTATAACACGGGACGGAAGGCTCCCAACCAGAGTCCGTCAGAGTCCATCGAACTGGGAAAAGCAACTTGTACTGGTCTTTCCATCATTCTGGTCGACGCCTGTCGCTCCGTAGGCGTGCCTGCCCGGGTTGCGGGAACGCCTCTCTGGAGTAATAAACGGGGAAATCATACCTGGACGGAGGTCTACGACTCCGGGGAGTGGTTCTTTACCGGGGCGGACGAGTATAACAAGGCAGGCCTGAACCGGGCGTGGTTCGTGGGTGATGCCTCCAAGGCTATTGCAAATGACTGGAGACATGCAATCTGGGCGACATCGTGGAAAAGGACGGGCAATCACTTTCCCATGGTGTGGGATCTCGAAAACCGGGAAATTCCAGCGGTTAATGTGACCAGGCGATACGCCAAGGATCAGGAGGAAAACGCCAAGCAGTCCACCGTCTATCTGCGCCTTTGGGACACGCAGGGAGGTGGCCGTCTAGCCTCCAGGGTTGAACTGCTCGACAGAGAAGGGAAGATTTTGGCAGAGGTCACTACCCGGGCTGGAACAACTGATCTCAATGATATGCCCGCACTCAAGGTCAGGACTGGAGTGGAGTATCGCCTGAGAGTCCGGCATGAGGAAGAAGTTCGCTGGGAGAGCTTCAAGGCGGTCGGTGAGGGAGAAGGGACTATGGACCTGGTCTGGTCTGAACTGGGAAAGGGGAGCGTAGACCTCAAATCGATCAGCCAATGGCTCGCTCTTCTTCCGGAGGAACGACATCTTTCCGTCCCTGAAGGAGCGCTTTCTCGAAAAGACGCGGAGCGCGCGCGCGGTCTCATCTGGGAAACCGTAAGAAAGGAACTGGTAGAGGATCGCGAAGTAGAGATGGGAGGCAAGGTGGCAAAGGCTGCTGGAAAGGAGATGAAATTTCTTGAACGGACCTTCGGGAAGGCTCCGGAGACGGGGCGGTCCCTGTGGATCTCAATGCATGGTGGCGGTGGTGCTCCTCCGAGGGTCAATGACCAGCAGTGGCAGAACCAAATTCGACTGTATGCGCCGGGTGAGGGAATCGTGGTGGCTCCACGGGCACCAACCGATACGTGGAATCTCTGGCACCAGGGTCATATTGACGATCTGTTCGATCGTCTGATTGCGAACTTCGTAATAACAAGGGGCGTCGATCCCAACCGGGTCTATCTCATGGGCTATTCGGCAGGCGGAGATGGGGTCTACCAGCTTGCGCCTCGGATGGCGGATCGTTTCGCAGCAGCCGCCATGATGGCAGGCCACCCGAACAATGCGAGTCCGCTGGGCTTACGAAACCTGCCTTTTATGATTTTTATGGGGGGAAAAGATGGGGCTTATAGCCGTAACAAGGTTGCCGCCAAATGGGGCAAAACGCTCGGGGAACTGAGAGAAGCGGATCCGGGTGGTTACGATCATAAGGCCACAATTTATCCGCAACATGGGCACTGGATGAATGGAGATGACCGGGAAGCCCTGCCTTGGATGATTACCAAGACCCGTGACCCCTGGCCACAAAGGGTCGTGTGGAACCAGAGTGGGCGCACTCATGAGCGTTTTTATTGGCTGCAGGTGCCGAAGGGAGCCGCGAAGGGAGGACGGAAAATTGAGGCAGAGGTCCAAGGACAGGAGGTGATGATTCGTCCCGGAGGAGCAGAAGAGATCATCGTCCGGCTAAGCGATCGGCTTGTGGATCTCGATAAGGTTGTCACCGTGAAGGCTGATGGCGTGGAAGTATTTAAAGGTAAGTTAGAGCGTAAAGCCCGAGTGATATGGGAGTCGCTGAAGCAACGTCCGGACCCGCGTTCAGCCGCTACTGCAGAATTGCGCCTCAAGCTCCAGAACTGAAAAGATGAGAGAGAAAGAGGCTGTTGTTCCGCGGAGATACCTGTGCCGACGAACAGAGGTTTCTCCACAGGTTGACGGAATCCTGTCGGGCCCTGGATGGGCGGAGATGGATTGGACCGAGGATTTCGTGGACATCACGGGAGACGTAGATCGGCAGCCCAGATTTCGGACCCGCGTCAAAATGGGTTGGGATGAAGACTTCTTTTATGTGGGGGCAGAGTTACAGGAGCCCCATGTGTGGGGGACCATTACTGAGAAAAATGCAGTCATGTTTGAAGACAATGACTTTGAGGTGTTCATGGATCCGGATGGGGACGGTCTTGATTACTACGAGTTCGAGATCAATGCACTGGGGAGTATCTGGGAGCTTAGCCTGCCGAAACCCTATGGAGAGGGAGGGGTTCCTGTTCTCGGATGTAACCTGCCTGGGCTTCGTAGCGCAGTGAAGATTCGGGGTTCGTTAAACGATCCCTCCGATCTTGATGAGGGCTGGTCGGTATCAGTGGCCTTTCCATGGTCTGAACTCGCAAGCTACAATCAGGGAAAAGCTACCCCTCCCTGTTATGGGGACGTATGGAAGGTTAACTTTTCGAGGGTGCAGTGGCAGCATGAGGTTGTTGATGGGAACTATGTCAGAATCCCTCCCCATGGGACTCCGATTGCCGAGAGTCTTAATCCCGAGGAGCAGGAACATCCTGAGGACAACTGGGTCTGGAGTCCACAGGGGGCTGTAAACATGCATCTGCCGAATCGGTGGGGTGAAGTGGTATTCGTGGAAGAGAGATGACCGTGAGAGACATTGCGGAGCGAGTGCTTTTTGGCACAAGCCTTGAGGAGAAACTCGCGCCACCTCCAGCTGGGATTTCGGACCAGAACCGGGGGGATCCATTGAGCACTCCCAAGGTTCCCTCGCGACCTAAGGGGTTGGAATTGCGTCAAGATGGAACCCGAGCCGACTTTCCAGGAATCTCGGGAATTGAGGACGATCGCCAGAGAGGGAGGTTGCTCCATTTTTTCGCCAACCATGAATTACTGGCTACGGAACTGATGGCACTTGTGCTTTTGAAGTTTCCGGACGCCCCGGCTGAATTTCGTGAAGGGATTCTGCATACCCTGAAAGAAGAGCAGGCGCATACTAAAATGTATCTAGGGAGAATGGCGCAGTGCGGGGTTGAATTTGGGGAGCTTCCGGTCAATGGCTTCTTCTGGAAGATGGTCTCCTCGATGACGACCCCATTGGACTATGTTACCCGTCTTTCCCTGACCTTCGAGCAGGCAAATCTCGATTACGCACGTGGATACGCTGCAATTTTTGCAAAGGCTGGAGACAAAAAAACAGCCGCTCTTCTTCGGCGAATATATGAGGATGAGATCGGCCATGTGAGCTACGGGCTGAAATGGTTTCGGAAGTGGAAACAGGATGGTTCCGACTGGCAGCGATTTGTCTCCGGCTTGCATTTTCCTCTTTCGCCTTCCCGGGCCAAGGGGGCTTTTGCCTTCAATGAAGAGGGGCGTCGGGAAGCGGGGTTGGATGAGGAATTTATCAAGGAGCTGCGTATTTGTGGGCAGTCCAAGGGGAGGACGCCCAATGTATTCTGGTTCAACCCTGGTGGGGAGGAGAGCCTTGTCAGGGGGAAAGAGAAGGCGAGCAGGGCGACCCTTGAGATCGAGCGCGACCTTGCTCTGCTTCCAGCGTACCTCGCGCGGAGAGAGGATGTGGTAATTATGCCGTCGATGCCTGCAACCGGGTTTCTTTCCGGTTTGCTGGATGCGGGTATTGAGCTTCCGGAGCTGGTTGCCGTTGATCGGATTCCGGAGGTAAGAAAGCGCAGGCTGCACCGGCTAAGGCCATGGGCCCGTACTCCCGATGCAGAACCACTGATCAACAAGCTAGGGATGAAGTCTTCTCCGGTTAGCCCGGAGCTGTTCTCCAAGGCCTTGCATGCTAGGTTTCTCAGCGAATTGATTGAAACAAACAGCTGCTCCTTTATCTGTAGTCCTGATTGTGTCGGCGTAGAGGTTTTTTCTGTTGAGGACATTGAGAGCTGGATAGCGAATTCAGCATTTTATTTTTACGTCCTGAAAGCACCCTTCAGTACTGCAGGAAGAGAGAGGGTTGTCTGCAGCGCATCAGATCAACTGCCCCGAAAATCGTGGGCAGTAATCAGACAATTACTCGCTAAGCACGGGTCTCTGGTGATTGAGCCATGGTTAGAGAGGGTAAAAGATTTCTCGATGCATTACGATATGACGGATCAGGGTTTGGTAAGGAGGGGACTTGTTGTCATGGAAAATACCAGCCGGGGGCAGTTCCGCCGTGCGACAGTGACCAATCGATTTACGGATGGTCTGGATAAGGATCTGCGACGAGCCCTGTTTGAAGGATCTTCCCCGCGAGGTCATCTGGTTGATTTCCAGGAAGCCGTCCTTGAGCCTTGTCTGGGTAAACTTCTTAAAGAGCACCGCTTTACTGGTCCTATCGGAGTGGACAGCTTTTTTTACAAAGATCAGAGGGGCTCGTTGAGCTGGAAGCCAGTCGTGGAGATGAATCCAAGGTTTACAATGGGGAGAGTAACCTTGGAGCTGGCGCGCTTCAGTCGATCAAGAGGGACGGTCTCCCTGACAATCGCTCCAGTTGGGAAGGGTCCTGCTGGCGGTATTTGTCTGACCCCGATTGAGGAGGAGACAAAATGGTCTGCGTTTCTAGAACGTTGATGCAAAGTCGGAGCGAACGGTCGTGATAGAGTCAGGATGCCGATCTTATAACCGGCAAAGGACCTCGATCTTTCCTCTCCCATTCACCGGAGGAGGGCCTTAATATTGCGTGATGCGGAAAATGGTAATCGGCGGTCTGCTCAGCTGCCTGGTTTTTGTGGCATTGGGAGATTCGGAATGGCCGCCCCTGAGTAAGGTTGCGGAGGGGCATTCCTTGCCTGGAACGGAATTTCTTCAGGAAGGGGGAGATCTTTCGCTAACCATGATAGAGGGGGTAGATCGGTTTCTCGATGGAGAGCTCCAGAAGGCTATGGAGGAGCCCGAGAAAGCAAGTGCCCAGGAATTGTCGCGCATTCTAGGCCTGATCCGAGACCAGAACCCCAAGGATAATGGGTTTGAGCCAGCTGGGCCGGAGTGGGGGCCGATTGGGCAGGGCCGTAATTATGAGGTGCGGGATGTAAGATGGAAGAGCGCTGGAGGAGTTCAGGCTGAGGGGCTTCTTTTTGAGCCGAAGAATGGGCGGCCTCTGGTTGATGTTATCGCCCTTCCCGATGCGGACCAGGATCCCGAGGAGCTAGGGGCGATTGAGCCGTACCGTAACACCCATCAAACGCACCCTTTTGCCGCTGAGATGGCGCTGGCCGGATGCAGAGTACTGGTTCCAGCTCTCGTGAGGAGAAGCGAGTATCAGGGAATGCCGATGAGGGAATGGCTACATCGGGTGTCCTGGGAACTTGGACGAACACTTGCAGGCTACGAGGTTCACAAGGTTCTTGCCGCGGTTGATTGCTTCAAGAGCCGCTCTCCCGGTCGGACCGGGGAGAGCACCAGCGGAAAGGTGATTGTAGCAGGATGGGGCGAAGGAGGTAGGTTAGCTTTATACGCATCTGCCTTGGATCTACGGATTGATGGCGCTCTGGTGAGCGGATATTTCGGGCCTCGTGTCCGGGTCTGGGATGAGCCTGCAGACCGCACTGTCTTTGGTCTATTGCGAGCGCACTCCGATGCCGCCATCGCAGGGTTGATCCATCCAAGGAGCCTTATCATAGAGACTGGCCATTTTCCCAGATACGGGTTCCGGCTTAATGAAACTGGTGAGCCGCAGCGTCTACGCCAGGGTTCAGCTAAACGAGGAAAGCCGGGCAAGCTGCTGGAGCATTCCTATGAGGACGTGCGGGCGGAAGTCGGCCGTATGCAAAAAGGAGTGGCAGAAGTTTATCAGGTGGAACGCGCTGGGATTCGGAAGAACTGGATGCGCCTCCTTAAAAAAACGGGTGTAGAGGTGCAAGCGGTTGATGGAGAGGGGACTCAATCTGGCTGGGTGGCTAATCTCCCTTCACGGGACACCACACAGATCATGAGCCGGCAGGAGCGGATAGTTCGCTCTATTGAAAGGCATAACCAAGGCGCCCTCGTCGACTCTGAGGGCGTAAGGGAGGGCTTTTTCAAGGAAGTTCAGCGTGGGAATCTTGCTGAATACAAGGAGAGCATTTCCGGCCTCCGGGACTATTTCTCAAAACAGGTAATAGGCGAATTTGCAACCTTGCAGGAACTGGTTCCACCCAATGCGCGCACCCGAGCGCATGAGGAGGGAACAAAGACGATCAGCTATGAGGTTTTGCTCGAAGTAAAGGGAGAGGTTAAGGCTTATGGGATCCTCACCCTGCCGAAGGATATGAGGAGGGACGGTTCGGAAAAGCGGCCGGTAGTGGTTTGTCAGCATGGACTGGAAGGACGGCCTCAGTCCACCACCGGCAAGCAGGATCACCACTACTATAAGGCCTTTGCCACCAGGCTGGCTGAACGTGGCTTTGTGACATTTGCTCCCCAGAACCTCTACCTAGGTTGGGACCTCTTTCGCATTCTTCAGTTCAAGGCCAATGCGGTTGGATGCACACTATTTTCGGTAATGGTTCCGCAGCATCGTCAGATTACGAACTGGCTGTCCTCTTTGCCGTTTGTTGATGGGGAGCGAATTGGATTCTATGGACTAAGCTATGGCGGAAAGTCTGCGATGCGTATTCCGCCTCTTGTGGATCAATACTGCCTGTCGATCTGCTCTGCCGATTTTAATGAGTGGGTCTGGAAAAACGCAGCAACAGACCAATTGTCAGCACGGTATACTTATGCAAACAAGGGTGAGTACGAGATCTTCGAATTCGATCTTGGAGGGACCTTCAACTACTTCGAAATGGCAGCATTGATTTGCCCTCGCCCCTTTATGGTCGAACGAGGTCATTTTGATGGAGTCGCTCCGGACAAGACCGTTGCTTACGAATTCGCGAAGGTTCGATCTCTTTATGCTGCTCAGCTGGGGATTGGTAGCCGGGCTGAAATCGAGTGGTTTGTCGGGCCCCATACAATTAACGGAGACAAGACTTACGCGTTTCTGCATCGGCATCTGCAGTGGCCTGTGCCACCCGCCGAATAGACGTATTAAAGGCGGGGACATGATTTGGTCAGTGGGGCTTTGTTTTCCTCGGAGCAAAAACTTGAGAGGGAGGGAGATATTCGAGGATTCCCACTCTTGATCTGCGGGGCCTTCGGGGGGCGAATGATGCCGTTTCAGAAGGCGTAAGACGCTATTCTGTATTCATTCATTTTAGGCGTGCGAGCGACTCTTTAGCACGATAGAACTAGGGTATGGAATTTGATGTGGGCGGGGGAAAAAAGATCCAATTGGACTTCCCGGAATTCAAACCCCAGATGGCGCTTATCGGCTTTGCGGTGGTGGGCCTACTGGTGGGCGCGTTGACGTCCATCTATACCGTGCAGGCTGATGAGGAGGGTGTGGTGCTGCGTTTTGGAAAGTATCAATCCACCCAGTCACCTGGCCTTCATTTCAAGTTGCCGTTCCTCATTGATAAGGTTGAAAAAGTCGAGGTCTTGCGCCAGATGAAGCAGGAATTTGGATTTGGGACCGGGGGTAACACCAATCGCTTCCAGTATGCGGGGGATTCGGAGCAGGAGCAGGAAAAGAAAATGGTGACGGGCGACTTGAACGCCGCCCGGGTGGAGTGGGTCATTCAGTATCGAATCACGGAGCCGAAGGATTATCTGTTTGAGGTACGCAATGCAGATACGACCCTTCGCAATGCTTCCGAATCTGTCATGCGGGAAGTTGTAGGAGACCGAACAGTAGATGAGGTCATCACGATCGGCCGGCAGGACATCGAAAGGGAGAGTCTTGAGAAGTTGAAGGTGCTCGTGAAAAAATATAAGCTCGGGATTTCGATCAACCAGATTCAATTGAAGAACGTTAAGCCTCCGCGTGAGGTTGAGGAATCCTTCAATGAGGTTAACAGGGCTGAGCAGGAAAAGTCGACCGCGGTCAACGTGGCCAATGGAGAGTATAACCAGAAAGTTCCGAAGGCAGCGGGTGTGGCCCAGCAGGATATCAGTCGGGCGGAAGGGTATGCCACCAAGAGAGTCAATGAGGCAGAGGGTGATGCGACCCGGTTTGAGGCGCTCCTCAAGGCCTACCAGCAGGCTCCAGAGGTGACCCGTAGGCGTATGTATCTTGAGACCATGCAAAAAGTGATGCCACTGCTTGAGAGAAAAATCATTATGGATGAGGAAGGGACTCAGGTTCTTCCTCTGATGCAATTGAACCAGGGAGGAATTCAGCGATGAATCAAAAGTATGTTGCCGGGTGTCTCACCCTGATTGTGGTCGGGATTGGATTAATTGTTCTCAGCGGTGCGGCCTATACGGTGAACATGCGGGAACAGGTGGTTATTACCCAGTTTGGTGAGCCGAAGGGGGATCCGGTTACTGAAGCCGGATTAAAATTTAAGATGCCGTTTATTCAGAAGGTAAACTCATTCGATAAGAGAATTCTGGAGTGGGACGGCCTTGTGGAGCAGATGCCCACCAAGGAGAAGACCCTGATCATGGTCGATACCTATGCGCGCTGGCAAATATCCGACCCGCTCAAATATTTTCAGGTGCTGAGAGACGAGCGAAGTGCGCAGTCTCGCCTGGACGACATCCTCGGTTCAGAGACGAGAAATACAATAGCGAAGCATGAGCTGATTGAAGTCATCCGAACTACGCAGGGGCGTGTGCCAGAACAGTCAGAGGTCGTGGCAGAGGCTGATACTACCGGGGTGGTAGGAGTGCTTCCTCCGATTTCGCGAGGTCGGAGTGCACTGGAGAGCGATATCTATGAGACCAGCAAGGTCAAACTCGAGGAGTATGGGATCAAGCTCCTGGATGTTCGCTTCAAGAGGGTGAACTACAACCAGACGGTGGAGCGGCAAATTTATCAGCGGATGATTTCTGAGCGGAAGCAGATCGCAGATCGCTTTCGCTCAGAAGGCGCGGGTGAGGCAGCGAAGATCCTCGGAAAGATGGAAAAGGAGCTCAATACGATTGAGTCTGAGGCCTACAAGCAAGTCCAGACCATCATGGGAGATGCGGATGCGGAGGCCACTGAGATTTATGCGACAGCATACAATCAGAGTCCAGAGGCCGCAGAGTTTTATGAATTTTCGAAGACCATGGAGCTCTATCCGGAGATGATTGGTGGCAAAAGTACTGTGGTCCTCTCAACGGATAGCGATCTCTTCAAGTATTTGAAGGAAATGCAAATTCAGGACGAGAAGGGGGAAGAGTAGCCGGTGGGGATTCCCGGGATCCGGGTTCAGTCCGAAAGAGCCTGAAGGTGAGCTGAGACTGACCGGGCGAGGGCATCGAGATTGTAGCCTCCTTCGAGGGTGGAGATGATCTTTCCCTCGCAGTGCTCCTTCGCAGCTCCAACGACGAGCTCTGTGACCCACTCGAAGTCATCCTCCCGGAGGTGAATGTCACCTAGAGGGTCGTCGGTATGAGCATCAAACCCCGCAGAGATAAAGATCAGTTGAGGTTTAAACTTTTCGAGAGCTGGTAACCAGTCCCGCTCAATGGTCGCTCGGAATTCACTTCCTTTTGTTCCAGCTCTCAGGGGGGTATTCACGATATTCGCTCGCTCGATATCGTAGTAACGGTTCGGGTAGTGAGGATGCTGAAAGCTGGAGGCCACCAGAACAGCTGGATTGTCCTTGAAGATATCGACCGTCCCATTCCCATGGTGTACGTCAAAATCCAGAATTGCTACCCTGTCGATGGAGTTGTGTGCCAGTGCAGCGGCGGCGCCAATCGCGACGTTATTGTAAAAGCAGAACCCCATTCCGGTATCGTGCTCTGCATGATGTCCGGGTGGTCTCGCGCAGGAGAAAATTCGCTTGGATTTACCAGAGAGAATAAGGTCAACCGCCTGCTCCATCGCTCCGGCAGCCAGTCTTGCGGCGGGGAGAGAGCCAGGGCACAGATGCGTGTCAGGATCGATCATGACGAGCCCGGATGCGGGAGCGCTGGTAGAGATTTTTTCCAGATAAAGGGGTTCGTGGACTCGTTGCAGTGCTTCGGCTGTTACGGGCCGGGATTCAAGGTGCTTAAAGTCTGACCATAGGCCAATTTCTTTGAGATGAGCGAGAATCGACTGTGTGCGTTCGGGTCGTTCGGGGTGCCCATCGTGCATTCTGTGCTCATCGTAGGCGGAGTGGCTTAGAAAAGAGAGCATGTGCAAGGGTGGGACAGCAGGTGAAAATAGTCCACGATTGATTCAGCGTCCTTCCGCTCAGATCGTCTTGTGCATCACCCAGGTAATGAGACGAGTAGCAGGCAGCCAGTTGCAACATGCCTCGATCCACCAGGCCCAGAAACGGTAGCGCTGGTAGATTTCAATTGCCCGTTCTTCACTTCCGCGGGTACGCTTCCAGATTCTGAAATCAGGACCCTGCGCCTCTATATAATACCGTTGTTGACCCTCGACATAATAGCGTTCGAGGTAGACGAGGCATTTCCCGACCTGTTTGCGCCGCAGGAATGTGTTTGGTCGCTTGGTGGGATGGGGCACATGGCGATTTTATAAGAGGATGCGCGATCGCAAAGTTGAAATCGTTGACAGTTTGGAAAGGGAACAGTTCCCTTGTCATATGCAGCAGAGAGCACTGGGCAATACCCAGCTTCAACTGACGACCATCGGGATTGGAACCTGGGCGATCGGAGGAGGGGATTGGGCCTTCGGTTGGGGTGATCAGGATGAGAAAGAGGCGGTTGCTGGTATTCAGAAAGGCGTTGACCTCGGAGTGAACTGGATCGACACCGCAGCGATTTATGGAGGCGGAGCCAGCGAGGTGCTGGTGAGGAAAGCCCTGCAGGATATACCGCGGTCAGAGAGACCGCTGGTGGCGACTAAGTGTGGCCGTGTCATGCAGGAGGATGGCACGGTAATGGGTAGTCTGAAGAAAGAGAGCGTTATCCGAGAGTGTGAGGCCAGTCTGCAGCGTTTGGGAGTGGAGTGCATAGATCTCTACCAGATCCACTGGCCAGACCCAGATGAGGATATAGAGGAGGCTTGGCATGCGATGGTGCAAATGAAGGAGGAGGGAAAGATCCGGGAGATTGGTGTGTCGAATCACAGTGTGCAGCAGTTGGAGCGGCTTCAGAGCATCCATCCCGTTGCCTCCTTGCAGCCACCATACAGTATGTTGAACCGTGAGCTGGAGGAGGATCGTCTTCCCTATTGCGGTGAAAATGGCGTAGGTGTTGTGTGTTATAGCCCGATGATGAAGGGATTGCTGACTGGGGCATTCACTCGGGAACGGGCGGAGGCCCTCTCAGACAAAGACCATAGAAGCCGGGACCCCAAATTTACAGCCCCTCAATTGGAGCTTAATCTGGAGGTAGTGGAGGCTATCCGACCAATTGCGGAGGAAGCAGGGCGCCCCATGGCGCAGTTGCCTCTGGCCTGGGTTCTCCGCCGTTCGGAGGTAACCTCTGCTATCGTAGGAGTGCGAAAGCCATCCCAGATCGAGCAGACAGTAGGTGGAGGGGACTGGATTCTTACACCGGAGGAACTCGATGTTATCGAAGGGGCCCTTGAGGTCCGGGCGGAGAGATTGGCCCAGCTTGGAGAGGCGAGCCAGGGGTGGGTATAAATGAGGGAGATAGGACTATCGGGATTGCACTCGATCGACCAAGAGAGGTAGGCGTGGAATAGGCGACGTGCCACTGATTTTTCTCTATCCTGTTGGCTGATTTGAGGGAGACCTGTCCTACAGGAGGTTCCCGGATCTTTATCATGCAAATATTAATGGCAGGGGTTCCGGTTAAAACTTATGATGTCCCGGCACCCTCGAATTTTACCTAACTACTTGAGTGACGAAGAAACAGACGCATCTGAACCGACGCCAAGTCCTCCAGGGAACGGGTATCGCCCTGTCACTCCCGTTCTTCGAAAGCTTTGCGACTGCCACCGCAACGGGTGAGAAGCCGCCGCGCCGTCTGGTCTGTGTTGGTAATCATCTGGGGTTTTATCCGGG
>Ga0115011_10001940_pt1 | contig 14562 bp, 15 predicted proteins | sample TroAtlMetagenome_2_FD_88705 | JGI IMG/M metagenome (GOLD analysis project Ga0115011, IMG submission 88705) | Marine eukaryotic phytoplankton communities from Atlantic Ocean - Tropical Atlantic ANT8 Metagenome | ecosystem: Environmental > Aquatic > Marine > Oceanic | place: Tropical Atlantic...
ATCAGTAAAAAGTGGGCCTGGTAAGGTTGGTATATTCTCCACTGAATTTTTATTACCCTCCAGCTCTCATCAAGGAAAATATTTTGTTAGATATTACATTTTCCAAAATGGAGAATTTATATCTTACGCAGAAAACAAAATAGATCTTAAACAAGCAGGATTTAGTAGGATAATTTGGTTGCTTTCGAAAAATTTTCCATTGCTTTATGGAATTCTTGCGGTAATCTTATCAGGTTCTTTAGGGTGGTTAATCTCAACCATATTTAGACGACTTAAAATATCTTAGGAGAAATAAATGTTCAAAGAAACACTTTTAAAAGGAAAAAGAATATTAGTTACAGGTGGCGGTTCAGGTTTAGGAAAAGAAATGGCCAGCGAGTATGCAAAGCTTGGTGCAGAGGTTTATATTTGCGGGAGAAGAAAATCTGTTCTTGATGATACGGTTAAAGAAATAATAGATTCCGGAGGTAAAGCAAAGGCCCATCCTTGTGACATTAGAGTATCAGAAGCTGTTAATGATATGATTGATCAAATTTGGTCTGATGGCGGAGCTTTAACAGGATTAGTTAATAATGCAGCAGGCAATTTTATTTCACCAACCAAAGATTTAACTCCAAAAGGTTTTGAAGCTATTTCAAATATCGTATTTCGTGGATCTTTTTACATTACCCATGCTTGTGGAACGCGTTGGATTGAAGAAGATGTCAAAGGTTCAGTAATATCTATCCTAACAACATGGATTTGGAATGGTGGACCTTATACAGTTCCTTCCGCTATGTCTAAAGCAGGCGTTAACATTATGACTAAATCTCTTGCCGCCGAGTGGGGGAAATATGGAATTAGATTAAATGCTATTGCCCCAGGACCTTTCCCAACAAAAGGAGCTTGGGAAAGATTAAGTCCAGGTCAAGATACAGATGAAAGCGCAAGTGGTTTAGGTATTCCGATGGGAAGAAATGGCGAAATGCAAGAATTGAGAAATTTAGCTACATTTTTAATGGCAGACGGGTGTGATTACTTGACAGGACAAACTATTGCAATAGATGGAGCTATTCATTTGTCTTCAGGAGGTAATTTTTATCAAAGCTTAGATAAACTAAGCGATGATGATTGGGATGGTGTTAGAGATATGATTCGGTCTTCAAATGACGCAGATAAAGCAAAAAGAAGTGTTTAAGTTATTACTGTGTAAATCATAGTTATTAATAATAATATTATTTGTAAAAGATTTATCGACACACTTATTCTATGAAGATTTGAAAATTTCTTACTAGCATTTTCATTTCCCGTAATCATTAAATTACGTACATTATCTATTCGCGGGATAAGAAAATATCTTGAGAAAACTGATGACAAAAAAACCACAAACATAATAATTGTTTGTAAATTCTGTTTCGAAAAGAAAAAAAGGATTGTACTAAAAAAAGAGATACAGACACCCCAAAAGAAATACTCTGGAAAAATAATCCTAAGTAAGTTTCCTGCGTTTTCTCTATCTAGTGTTTTATGAACATTCCTAGCAATAGAAATACTAAAGAAAAGCATTACAAAAAGTAATCCTGTTGCAAAATTATTTGCTAAATCTTCCATATTATAGGTTTAATAATATCTATAAATAACATCAACAAAATTATGAAACATATGGTAATTCATTCCATTTCGTTGTGTATCTAGGAGATAAGTGATGTGTACGAGACTGCCAATCCCCATCTTTTTTCAAACCTGCAGCCGCATAGAAAAGTGTTCCAGGACCAAATCTTCCATTGATGCTATCTAAAATACTCATTCTTGAGTCTGATTTTGTGTAATCAAAACTTTCAAATAAATCTTCTTGATAAACATCATTAGAAACTAAATCCATCAACATGACTCCTGCTTGTTGATACAAATAACCATGTTTGAAAATAGAAGTTAGACCTTCTTTAACTTTCGTAATGATATCACCTGTATCACTACAGGGATTATTAAACCCAAAAACAATACCTGCATTATATTGTTGCTGATTACTTGAAAACCTATTGGTTCTTAAAAAGATATATACCGCTTGAGCTCTGCTATTTTGTAATCGCATCTTTTCACATGCTTTAATTGTATATAATGATACAGCCTGCCCTAAATCACTCAAATTATCTACAGAATTACCAAAACTTCTTGAAATCATAATATTTTTTCTTGATTTTATCTGCTCAAGATCTAAGCAGGAAACTCCTCGCAACTCATAGACAATTCGCTCCAGTGTTACGCCTAAATATTTTCGTATTTTTTGAGGTGATGTATTTCTTAACTGCAGAGCATTACCTATACCTATTAAACGTAACTTTGCTCCCCATCTTTTTGAAATACCCCAAATATCTTCAACTTGGACATGTTCAAGAGTTTCAATCTGTATTGATGAGAGAGTTAAATCAAAAACCGAATCTGCTTTCGATTTTTTAGCTAGAGAATTAGCTATTTTTGCCAATGTTCTTGTTGGGCCTAATCCAATTGATACTGGAATACCTGTCCATTTAAAAACACTATTCCGAATATTATTTAAATATTTAATGTAATCTCTCTTACTAGAATATTTAAATCGCACAAATGCCTCATCGATCGAATATACCTCAACATCTGGGCTAAAGAGTCTTAACGAATCCATAACCCTTCCGGACATATCTCCATAAAGTTGATAGTTTGAAGAATATATATGTATACCTTTTTCCAAAAGTGTGTGCCTATAATGATGAAAAGGCGCTCCCATTGGAATTCCCATAGTTTTTACTTCATTTGATCGAGCAATTATACATCCATCATTATTCGACAATACAATAATAGGTTTATCATCAAGAAACGGGTTAAAAACACGTTCACAAGAAACATAAAAATTGTTGCAATCGACAAGAGCAAAAACTTTCCCGGGATTAGACTTTGTGGATAACACTGGTCACAACTCCCCAAACTTTTACATCATTATTTTCATTTAGTTCTATAGACCGAAATTTTTTATTCTCAGGGACTAAAAATATCTTTTTTCCCTTCTTTTTTAATCGCTTTACAGTTAATTGGCCGTCAACCGCTGCAATAACTATCCGACTTTGCCGAGGCTCTAGACTTCTATCAACAACTAAAATATCTCCATCATGTATTCCTGCCCCAATCATTGAATCTCCTGAAGCCTTTACAAAAAATGTTGCTGTTGGATGTTTAATAAGATGTGTATTTAAATCTAATTTTCCTTCCATATGATCATCCGCAGGAGATGGGAATCCTGCTGGCACCTTGCTACTATATAAAGGAAGTGAAAGAGTGTTATTATTAATAAAATTCATTACACTATCGATCTTACTAACAGGTACGCGTATCGGTTTTGTTACTTCTCCAAATTTTCCTTGACCCTTTGGTCGTCCGGCTCCAATTCTTGACCCTCCTCGCGGCACATCAACTCCTTCAATTATTTCTTTGTCAATTTTGAATATCGTACATTATTCAAAATATTATTCAAGAAATAAAATTAATCTTAGGGAACAATACATACTTTACCAATAACAGTTCTATTTTTAAGCTCGTTAATCGCATCAACCGTATTTTCAAGTGAATATGAATTGTGAATATGTGGGTTTAATTTATTAGAAGAAGCCAACTGATCAATCGCATCCATATTCTGCTGGCCTTTCACCGGATCTCTTCTTCCGTACTCACCACCTCTAACTCCAACAACAGAAAAGCCCTTAATTAACGGCATATTTACATTAATGCTGGGAATTCTACCTGAAGTAAAACCAATAATAAGTAAGCGCCCATTCCATCCAATACAACGGACGGATTCATCAAATACATCACCACCAACTGGATCATATATAATATCAGCTCCATTTCCTGAAGTGAGTTCTTTAACTTTATCTCTAAATTCATTATCAGGTAATACATGATGAGCGCCATAAGAAGATAAAAACTCTCTTTTTTTAGGTGAAGCAGAAGTAGCTATCACATTAGTGCCAAAATATCTTCCAAGGTCTACCGCGGCTAAACCTACTCCTCCCGCAGCACCGTGAACTAATAGAGTTTCTCCATCCTTAATATTACCCTTGCATACAAGAGCAACATACGCTGTTAGATAAGCAACGGTAAAAGATGCAGCCTGTTCCCAGTTTAAAGATTTGGGCTTTACTCTAATTAAATCTTCAGTAGCAATTATTTCTTCTGCAAAAGATCCCGTTTTTCCACTAATAATTACTTCATCATCAATTGCAAAAGAATCTACATTGTTACCAACTTCAACAATAAGACCAGATGACTCCATTCCAAGAGTAAATGGTGGCTCAGGCTTATATTGATATAATCCTTGTGTCATTAATAAATCTGGAAAATTAACCGATGCAGCTTTTATTCGAACCCGAACTTCATTTGGCTTAAGGATCTCCCTCTTCAATTCAATTATTTCTAATGAATTAAGATCATTTGTAAGTGAATTTACAACTGCTGCTTTATACATTTTGAGTTGATTTAACTCCGGAAACAATAAAATTAGTACAAAATTTAATAGCTAAATCGATATCGGCCTTAGAATCTTTTTTCGATATAAATGTCCTTGCGACACCTTCGGCTACAGACTGTATTGAAGTACAAAAATAATCCACATCAATATTTGGAAGTACTCCTTGCTCTATACCGGCAATAACATCTTCTCTTAAATACCTCAACTCTAATGTCATCATTGGAGTCTCAATAGAAAAACTTTCGACCATGTTTAAATTGCTATTTAAAATTAAAAATATCGAAGAATGTTCTTTGGCAAATTTTAAGAAAGGCTCTATCTGAAATAATACAAATTCCTCTAGATTTTTTGCTTTCTTTCTTTGATCTCTCATAACCTGACCAATTTGAACTGTTGCATCATCCAGAGCAGCAACTAAAACCTCTTCTTTAGACTTGAAATAATTATAAAAGGTCCCAGATGCAAGATTAGTTTTTCTTATTATATCTCTTACAGTGGTTTGATTAATTCCTTTTTCTAAAAAAACATCAATACCAGATTTTATAATTAGTTCTCTATTGCTCTTCTTATTTTCTTCTCTTTTACCAGTCATTTAGCTACTTATTATTTTTAAAACATTCTCCGGAGGTCGGCCTATTATTGCGGACTGATCATCAAAAACAATTGGTCTTTCAATCAATATTGGATCTTCTATCATATGATCTATTAATTCATCGTCTGAAAGCGAATCATTACTTAAGTCTTTTTCTTTATAAATTGACTCTCCTGTCCTCATTATATCTCTTGGTTTAACCTCTAAAAGATCAATAATCCTTCTTAAAGTATCACAAGAAGGAGGGGCTTTCAGATATTCGATTATTTCTATTGATATTTCTTTTTCATTAATAATTTCTAATGTCTTCCTAGATTTTGAACATCTTGGATTATGAAATATTTTAAAACCCATATTATTTTATCTCCGTATTAACACCAATTGCCTCAAATATATTACTAAAGCCATCCTCTTTAATGAGGATTGAAAGTTGTTTATTAATTTTGTTAACTAGCCCTGGGCCTTGGTAAATCATGCCCGTGTATAGTTGAATTAAACTTGCTCCATTTTTAATTTTTTCATATGCCTTTTCAGCAGAATCTACTCCCCCAACACCTATTAATGGTATTTTACCTTTTGTATATTCATAAACAAGCTTTAACTGTTGAGTGGATATTTCATATAATGGGTTACCAGATAGACCGCCATTTAAATCATCTCCATAACCTTTGTAAGGTCTTTGAAGAGTAGTATTTGAGATTATTATTCCATCAATAGGATTTAGTAATATGGTATCACATAAACTCTTTAAATCTTCCTTCTCAATGTCAGGAGATATTTTAATTAATAATGGTATTTTTTTTAACGAACTATCGTTAATCCTAATTTTTTTTATTTCATCTATTAGATTAATGAAACTTTCTTTTATTTGTAAATCCCTTAAACCGGGAGTATTGGGTGATGAAATATTAATAGTTATATATGAAGCATAATTAGAGAAAAATTTTATCCCATCTAGATAGTCTTTAATAAAATCAACGCTATCTTTATTTGCGCCAATATTAATGCCTAGAATAGAATTAATTTTATTTTTTAGTAACTTATTTTTAACAAATTCAAATCCACTGCTATTAAAGCCTAAACTATTAATAACTCCATTTTCATTCTTTATCCTAAATATTCTTGGTTTTTGATTTCCCTCTTGAAATTTTGGTGTGACTGTACCAACTTCCACAAAACCAAAACCTAAATTAAATAACTTATCAAAAACTTCCGCATCTTTATCGAATCCAGCAGCAAGACCAATCGGACTAGAAAAATTTAAACCAAATACTTCATTTTTTAAATTCGTATAAATCTTTTTCTTACGAAAAGGAAATAACTTTAAAGACAATAAGGTCAGTCTATGAATTTTTTCAGGATCAAAAAGAAAAAGGATTGGTTTAAATAAACTATACATAGGTACTTATCCTATTAAATTATAAAAAGAATTGAAATATTAAATATCAATTAATTAGAAGAAATATTATCTCTGATAAATGGAATTAATTCTTTATCGGCTGGTAAAAGATTTTTATCATATAAATCTTTTGGAAAAACCCATTTTAATTCCTGTTTTTCTTTTCCTAGAATTATACCTTCCCATTCACGACAAACATAAAGAAGCAATAAAATATTAAACTCATCATATTCATTTAAAGAAAAGGTTAATGGGGAAAAGCAAAAATTAGATAAATTGATATCAATTTCTTCTTTTATTTCCCTTATAAGACATTCTTCAGGTGTTTCACCGATTTCTAGTTTTCCTCCAGGAAACTCCCAAAATCCTGACATATGCTTACCTTCTGGTCTTTTACTAATCAAAACTCTTCCATCGTGATCCACAAGAGTAACTGCAGAAACAATAATAAGATCCTTTTTTTGCATATTATGATCTATAATCGGAATTTATTTTTATATAATCTTCAGTTAAGTCACATGTCCAAATAGTGTTATGTCCGTTAGCTAACCCTAAATCTATATCTATTCTTATATGATCATTTTTCATATATTTTTGTGTTTTTCTTTCAGAGTATCGTTTAGCTAATTGACCATTTTTAATAACAAGATTATTACCAATTCTTATATTCAACTTTTCTGAAGAAAAATGCTCTTTAGTTTTACCAATGGCCATTATTATTCTACCCCAATTTGGGTCTGAACCGGCTATCGCGGTTTTAACTAAAGGTGAATCAGCTATGGATTTTGCAACCTTTTTTGCAGATTTAGCATTTGTTGCACCATTAACAACAACCTGAAGTAGTTTTCTTGCTCCTTCGCCATCTTTAACAATTTGAATGGCTAAATCTAGCATTACTTCCTCAAGAGCTTCTCTAAATTTTCCTAACCTTTTATCTCCTATTTTTTTAAAAGGTTTAACTCCTTCATTATTCATTGCCTTTCCAGTAGCAAAAGCAAGCAAAGTATCATTAGTAGATGTATCCCCATCAACGGTAATTGCATTAAAGCTATCTCTTAAGCCTAAATTAATTAAAGTTTGAAACAGTTTATGATCAATTGATGCATCAGTAAAAATAAATGCCAGCATTGTTGCCATATTAGGAGCAATCATTCCTGAGCCCTTTGCTATTCCAGAAATAGCGATATCAATTCCGTCAATTTTTATTACTTTTCCACTTCCCTTAGGGAAGGTATCAGTTGTCATAATTGATTTGGCGGCAGATTTAAAATCTTTTGGTCTTCCATTAATAGACTTTTTCATAGATTTTAAAATTTTGTTGATTGGCAGTTGTTCTCCTATAACACCAGTTGAGCAAACATAAATATCCTTTTGTCTGCAATTTAATAATTTTGAGTATGCATTCGTCATCGATTTTGCATTCTTCACTCCTATTATACCTGTATAACTATTTGCAATTCCAGCATTAACAACCAAACCTTTTGCATATCCATTTTTTAAATTCTTTTGACAAATCTGCACAGGAGCAGCCAGCATTTGAGATTGGGTAAAAGCTCCAGCAACAGAAGACTTTTCATCAAATGATATTGTTAAAACATCCTGCCTATTTTTATACTTTGTATTTGAAACAGCAGTACCTATTGCTAAACCCTTTACTTTAGGTAAAGCAGGAAAGCTCTTAGGAGCAAGAGGAGATTTTTTTATCTTCATTTTCAACCTTAAAAATAACTGTAATTAATGATTTAATAACCTAAACAAGCTTATAGATAAACATGATTTTTTTTGTTAGGTTGACAATCACAAATTCTATCCCACATTATATCTAAATGGTAAAAAGAGAAATTCAATAAAATGCCCAGTTTAAATTCATTTCTAAATAAAGTTTTTGGTTCAAGTAACGATAGAAATTTAAAAAAGTACCAAAGTCGAGTTGAAGCAATAAATTCATTAGAATCTTCATATGAAAAACTAGATGACAATGAATTAAAGAATAAAACTAAAGAATTTAAACAGCTAATCGATGAAGGGCACTCTTTAGATGAGATTCTAAATGATGCCTTTGCTGTAGTGAGAGAGGCAAGCAAAAGAACACTTAGACAAAGACATTTTGATGTTCAAATTGTAGGTGGCCTTGTTCTAAATGATGGCAAAATAACTGAAATGAAAACTGGCGAAGGAAAAACCTTGGTCTCAACACTTCCAGCATATTTAAATGCCTTAAACGGCAAAGGTGTTCATATTGTAACCGTTAATGATTATTTGGCAAAAAGAGATTCTGAGTGGATGGGTCAAATATTCAAATTCCTAGGACTTGAGGTAGGTGTCATTTATTCTAATCAGGATGATGAGGAAAAAAGTAAGGCATATTCTGCAGATATAACTTATGGAACAAATAATGAATTTGGTTTTGATTATTTAAGAGACAATATGAAACATTCTTTAGATCAAATGTTTCAAAAAGAAAGAAATTTTGCAATTATTGATGAAGTAGATTCAATACTAATTGATGAAGCAAGAACTCCTTTAATTATATCTGGAATGATTGAGGACAAGTCGGACTTATACATAAAGATTAATCGATTAGTTCCTGAAATTGAAGATGATGATGTTGATATTGATGAAAAATCTAAATCAATTAACCTCACTGAAGAAGGTAACGAAAAGTTAGATAAATTACTTATAAAAAAAGGCTTTATCGATAGTAATTCTTCAATTTACGATATTGAAAATGTTAATCTTGTTCATCATATTAATCAGGCTCTAAAAGCTCACAAACTTTTTCACAAAGATACAGATTACTTGGTTAAGGATAATCAAGTAATTATAATTGATGAATTTACTGGAAGAATGATGGAAGGAAGAAGATTTTCAGATGGTCTTCATCAAGCTTTGGAGGCGAAAGAGAATGTAATTATTCAGCCAGAAAATCAGACATTAGCATCTATAACATTTCAGAATTATTTTAGGTTATATAATAAATTATCCGGTATGACTGGGACTGCTCTTACAGAAGCTGAAGAATTTATGGATATTTATGGTTTAGAGGTAATTTCTGTACCAACAAATGTCCCAATTACAAGATTAGATTCGGATGATGAAATTTATAGAACTGAAGAGGAAAAATATGATGCAATTATTAAGAATATAGAAATTTGCTATGATAAAAAGCAACCTGTTTTAGTAGGGACAATTACCATAGAAAAATCAGAGATTCTTTCTAAATTACTTAAATCTAAAAATATAAAACATAATGTTTTGAATGCTAGATATCACGAACAAGAAGCGCAAATAATAGCTCAAGCAGGTAAACCTGGATCGGTAACAATTGCAACTAATATGGCAGGTCGTGGTACAGATATTCAACTTGGTGGTAACCCGGAAATTTTAGAAAATAGTAATGATCAAGAAGACCTCAAAAGTAGTGTTATAGAATCTGGTGGCTTATTTGTAATTGGCACAGAAAGACATGAAAGTAGAAGAATTGATAATCAATTACGAGGAAGATCAGGAAGGCAAGGTGACCCTGGTGAATCTAAGTTTTATTTAAGTCTCGAAGATGATTTAATGAGAATATTTGGATCTGATAGATTAGATAATATTCTTCAAAAATTGGGGTTAGAGGATGGTGAAGCAATTGTCCATCCATGGATAAATACAGCCTTAGAAAGAGCTCAAAAGAAAGTCGAATCGAGAAATTTTGAAATCAGAAAAAATTTATTAAAATTTGATGATGTAATGAATGACCAAAGAAAGGTTATTTTTGATCAAAGGTTAGAAATACTTAATGAAATTGATTTATCAGAAATCATCAGGGAAATGCGATACGAAATACTTTTTGATGTATTAGATGAAAGTATACCTGAAAAAACTTTTGTTGATGATTGGGATATTGATAAATTAGACAAAGATATTAAGCGTATTTTTTCTCTACAACTTCCTATAAAAGACTGGTGCAATAAGGATGGTGTTGATGCAGACAATATAAGAGATCGACTAATTAAAGAAGTTGATGAAGAATATTCAAAGAAGTCTATAGAATTCGGAGAGGATTTATTAAAAAACCTAGAAAAAACAATAGTACTTCAATCAATAGATCAAAATTGGAAAGATCATTTAGGTCAGCTAGAAAATTTAAGACAAATTGTTGGGTTAAGAGGTTATGCTCAAAGAGATCCACTTAATGAATATAAATCAGAATCTTTTAGTCTCTTTGAAGAGTTATTAACTAATTTTAGAGAGGATGTTACTAGAATATTATTTCATATAAGGATGGCTTCTGATGAAGGGCTAAGCAAAATAAGTAAGGGAAGTTCTCTTGGGCAAAAGGCGCTCAAAGAAGATATTTCCTTGGGTCCGTCAAAGAAGAAAATTGATAGGACTGTAAGATTAAAGAATAAAAACGAACCTATAAACCCAGAAGATCAATCAACATGGGGTAAGGTTGGAAGAAATAATTCATGTCCTTGCGGATCAGGAAAAAAATATAAAAACTGTCATGGGTAATTTTGATTAAAGATTTTCACCAATCTTAAGAAATTTTTCTCTTCTATGCTTAATAAGTTCTTTTGAATCTAATTTATTTAACTCACTTAAAGATTCTAAAATTGCTAACTTAGTTTGCATTATCATTTGGGTGTGCTCTCTATGCGCACCACCAATTGGTTCGTCTATAATCTTATCAATAACACCTAACTTTAAAAGATCTTGAGAAGTTATTTTCATTGCTATAGCCGCTTCTTTAGCCTTTGATGAACTACGCCAAAGAATTGAAGCTGAAGCCTCAGGAGAAGCTACAGTATAAATTGCATGCTCTAACATTAAAACCTTATTGGCGGCAGCAAGCGCTATGGCTCCACCAGAACCTCCTTCACCAATTACTATAGAAATGACTGGAACTTTTAGTGACAATGTACAATCTGTTGAGCGTGCAATAGCTTCAGACTGCCCTCTTTCTTCAGCTCCAATTCCAGGATAGGCTCCTGGGGTATCTATAAAAGTAATCACTGGAATATTATATTTTTCGGCAAGATTCATAAGCCTAATAGATTTTCTATACCCTTCAGGGTGAGCCATACCAAAGTTATGTTTTAATCTTGTTTTAGTATCATTTCCCTTTTCATGCCCTATCAGCATAACAGATAAATTACTTAATTTTCCTAATCCTCCTATTATTGCATTATCATCTCCATACAACCTATCGCCGGATAAAGGTATAAAATTATCAATCATCCCTTCTATATAATTTGAAAAATGTGGTCGATTGGCATGTCTTGCAACTTGAGTTTTTTCCCATGTACCTAAATTATTATATAATTTAGAAAGGGTTTCTTGAGCTTTCTTTTCTAAATTCGTAATTTTCTCTAAAGAGATATCACCATTATCAGAATTTAAGCGAGCCTCATTTAATTCTCTAATCTTTCCTTCAATTTCTGAAAGCGGTTTCTCAAAGTCTAAATAACTAACCATATCCAACTCAAAATAATAACTGTAAATTGCACCGAAATAACTTGAAGTCAACTAAGAGATTTTACAAGAGGATGGTTTTCATTAACTGATTCAAGGGTTTCTGAATCCAAAATATGTGTATAAATCTCAGTTGTAGAAATATTTGAATGACCAAGAAGTTCTTGAATAACCCTAATATCAGCACCTTTTTGAAGTAAATGAGTCGCAAAAGCATGCCTTAATTTATGTGGTGACAATTTTTTTCTATCTAATCCAAGATCGCTCGCTATATCAGCTAAAATTTTATTTACTGAATCTCTAGTTATATGCCCTAATACACTGTGAGAGGGAAATAAAAATATAGAAGAATCAGATATTAAATCTATCCATTCATCAAGTGATTTTGCAACCTTAGAAGTAAAATAAACATTTCTTTCTTTTTGACCTTTTCCAAGAATTCTTAACATTCTTTTTTTTGAGTCAATATCATTTAACTTCAGATTAACAAGTTCGCTTATTCTTACCCCTGTAGAGTAAAGGACTTCAATTAAGCATTTAATTTTTATTCTCTTACTTTTTTTAGATAAACTTTCATCTTTTTTTGGACTCCTCCTAACATACTTTAGTAGAGCCTCTATCTCTGTTTCAGTTAGCACCGATGGTAATTTTCTTTTTATTTGAGGTTTATCAAGAAATTCAATTGGATTTTCTTGCATTATATTTTGTCTGACTTCAAAATCATAAAATTGTTTAAGGGTTGAATAGAATCTTGCCAGTGAAGTATTTTTAAAACCATTAATATTTAAAATTTCAAAAAAACTTTTAAGAATTTCTTGATTTATATTAATTATAGATAATGGTCTTTTTCTTCCGACCTTATTTAAATTGCTTATTTTTGATAAATCCTTCTTTTTTGTCTTTTCAGAAAAAACATTTTCTTTAAACCAATCGGGATTATATAAAAATGAACTTAAAAGTTTAAAATCCCTTCTATATGAAAAAATTGTATTTTTAGTAAGTCCTTTCTCAACTAACAAATAATCGAAGTAAACTTCTAAAATTCTATTTTGACCTTTCCAATATTTTTCCCAATCAACATCAAGCATTTTGCAACCACTAAGAATTAATTACTAAATATTTCACTCTCATTTAAGACTTTCTTAATCTCTTTAATCTCAGGATTTCCATTATTTTCAATATATAAAATTAGGAAATAAGATAAAATTAAGATTAGTATTATTAAAAAATATCTTTTCATTGAAGGCCCTCCTTTATCAATTATATATGTTTTACTCTTAAATTTGGTATAAAAATAAACTATTAGATAACTTTTTTAATAATTGGGTAATTTTTTAATGGCAAAAAATATTAAAAGGCGAATTGTACTCACTGGAATGATGGGGTCAGGAAAAACTACTATCGGAAAATTACTTTCAGAGAAAATATCTTTTCCTTTCTATGATTCTGATGAAGAAATGGAATTAAAGTTAAATCTTAAAATATCAGAGATTTTTTCTAAATTCGGTGAAAGTAGGTTCCGTGTTGAAGAAGAAATAGTATGTAAAGATCTTCTAAACAAAGATAAATATGTTATATCCCTTGGTGGCGGTGCAATATTAAATGAAAAAATATTTAACATAATTTCTGAAGAAACAACTTCTATTTGGCTTAAAACAGATGAAAATATCTTAATTGAAAGACTAAAAGAAGATAAAACAAGGCCATTACTAAATAATAAAGATTTAGGAAAGGAAATCGGAAAAATAAACAACTATAGAAAACAATTTTATTCTAAAAGTGATATAATCATTGAAAACAACAACAATGATATCAATCAAATTGTTCAAAATATTATTTCAGAGATAAAAAGTTAATCTTAATGAAAGACACAAAAAAAATAAAAGTAGATTTAAAAGATAATCCTTATGAAATTATTATTGGATCAGAAATAATTAGTGAGATACCAGAAATTATTTCTCCTATTATAAAAAGAAAAAAACTATATTTAATGTGCGATGAAAATGTAGGTTCAATAATATTACCTCAAATTAAAGAGGTTTTAGATACTGCGGGTTATGAATTATATACCTCATTAATATCGTCGGGAGAAAACAGCAAGAGTTTCAATGTGCTTGAAGAAACAATCTCTGAATTGTTAGATCATGGAATTGAAAGAACAGATACTATATTAGCGATAGGTGGAGGAGTTATTGGTGATTTAGCTGGATTAGTTAGCGCCATTATTTTTAGAGGAATTAATTTTATCCAAATACCTACTACTTTACTCGCCCAAGTAGATTCTTCTGTTGGGGGTAAGACAGCTATAAATGTTATTCAAGGGAAAAATCTTGTGGGAGCTTTTCATCAACCTAAAGCGGTTATTTCTGATGTTAATCTTCTCTCTTCTTTACCCGAAAGAGAAATTAAATGTGGTTTATCGGAAATAATAAAATATGGAATCCTTGGTGATAAAGATTTCTTTTCATGGTTGCAAAATAATAGAGAGGATTTATCCAATCTTAACCAAGAGTGTTTAATCTTTGCTGTTAATAAATCTTGCTCTATGAAAGCAGAAATTGTTAAAAATGATGAACATGAAAAAGGTGAAAGAGCTTTATTAAATTTAGGGCATACTTTTGGCCATGCTTTTGA
>Ga0115011_10001941_pt1 | contig 14561 bp, 8 predicted proteins | sample TroAtlMetagenome_2_FD_88705 | JGI IMG/M metagenome (GOLD analysis project Ga0115011, IMG submission 88705) | Marine eukaryotic phytoplankton communities from Atlantic Ocean - Tropical Atlantic ANT8 Metagenome | ecosystem: Environmental > Aquatic > Marine > Oceanic | place: Tropical Atlantic...
AGTTGCTGGCTCTAAAGATCAAGACGATCGAGGTGGTTGATTCCCGGGATGATGAAATTCTTCTCAAGTCTCTCCGGAAAGACCCTGCTGATAATGAGGAAAGCGCACTGAAAGATATCTACAAGAAGCTGCGCCCGGGAGATCCGCCAACTGCGGCGAACGCCAGAGCTCTGCTGAAGCGTCTGTTCTTCGATCCTAAGAAGTATGACCTCACGCGGGTCGGTCGCTACAAGATCAACCAGAAGCTTAAGATCGATGTCGATTCTTCGGAACGGATCATGGTGGCAGAGGATTTTCTCAACGCGGTCAAGTATCTTCTCAATCTCAAGAAGGGAGATGGTACTATTGACGACATTGATCACCTTGGAAGTCGACGTGTCCGGGCTGTCGGCGAGCTTCTGGCCAACCAGTGCCGAGTTGGACTGGCCAGGACGGAGCGCCTCGTTAAGGAGAGGATGACTCTTTTTGATGTGAACATCGAAGGGATGACGCCTCAGAAGCTGATCAATCCCAAGGCCCTCAGTGCGGTCGTGCGTGATTTCTTCGGACGGAGTCAGTTGAGCCAGTTCATGGACCAGACCAACCCGCTGGCTGAGCTTACTCACAAGAGGCGTCTTTCGGCCCTCGGACCTGGCGGTCTTAATCGTGATCGCGCTGGGTTTGAGGTGCGGGATGTGCATCCCTCGCACTATGGAAGAATCTGCCCGATTGAGACTCCAGAGGGACCTAACATTGGACTGATTAACTCGATGTGCACCTATGCGCGGATCAATGAATTTGGATTCATTGAAACACCGTATCGCAAGGTGAAAAAGGGGAAGGTCAGCAACCAAATCGAATACGTTACCGCGGATCAGGAGGAGACATTCATCATCGCGCAGGCCAACAACCCTATCAACAAGGATGGGACCTTCGCAAACAAGCGTGTTACCGCACGGGAACGGGGTGAATTCCTCGAGATGGAACCTGAAAAGGTCGACTACATGGATGTTTCCCCGAAGCAGCTTGTGTCGGTGGCGGCAGGAATGATCCCGTTCCTGGAGCATGACGATGCGAACCGGGCTCTCATGGGATCGAACATGCAACGCCAGGGAGTGCCGCTGCTGGTTTCAGAGGCTCCCTTCGTGGGCACCGGTCTGGAGGAAAAAGCGGCTCGGGATTCACGATCCGTAATCGTTTCGGAAGCCGATGGCGTAGTGGCAGCCGCGACAGCGGAATACATTGTTACGACCAAGGACGGAACCTTGCCTGTTTCGGACGAACGCTTTCTCAGCGAGCCGGAATCGGTCAAAACCAAGCCGGATAAGGGGATCTATGTCTACCCCCTTAGAAAGTTCATGCGTTCGAATGCAGGAACCTGCATCAACCAGAAGCCGCTGATCAGGTCCGGAGACAAAATTAAGAACGGTCAGATCATAGCCGATGGGCCGAACACCGACGATGGGGAACTGGCTCTCGGGCGAAACGTGCTTGTCGCCTTCATGCCTTGGAATGGCTACAACTTTGAGGATGCGATCGTCATTTCGGAACGTCTGGTCAAGGAGGACGTTTATACCTCGATTCACATCAGTGAGTTTGATGTTGCTGCCCGGGATACCAAGTTAGGTCCCGAGGAAATCACCCGGGATATTCCGAACGTTGGGGAAGAGGCACTCAAGAACCTCGACCATGACGGAATCGTGCGAGTTGGTGCGGAAGTGAGACCAGGCGATATTCTGGTCGGAAAAATCACTCCCAAGAGCGAGACCGAGCTGGCTCCTGAAGAGCGTCTTCTTCGCGCGATCTTTGGAGAAAAGGCTGCTGATGTGAAGGACACCTCCCTCCGGGTGCCCTCGGGCTGCACGGGTATCGTTCAGGACATTCGTATTGCGACTCACGGAATGGCCCGCAGGCGTTCGGAAGAGGTCAATCCGGCTGAGATGAAGAAGCAGCTGAAGAAGATCAATGACGATTATAAGAAGAAGAAGGACCAGCTCACGGACCAGCTAACCGAAAAGCTCTCCGACATTCTGCTTGGAGAGAAAATACCCTTGGACGTCGTTAATGCTCAGAGTGGAGAAATCATTATCCCCGCCAACCGCAAGATCACCAAGACGCTGCTTCGGAAACTGGCCGCGGTCTACGATCATATCGAAATCGACCCCAGTCCGATTCGGAACAAGATCCTCGAGATCATCAGCTCCTTCGAAGGTCGATTTGGAGAGCTTGATGCTGACCGTGAGCGGCGACTTGACCAGATCGAAAGTGGTGACGAAATCGACCCTGGCGTCATCAAGGAGGTCAAAGTCTTTGTCAGTGCAAAGCGGAAACTCTCCGTTGGTGACAAGATGGCAGGGCGTCACGGAAACAAGGGAGTGGTTGCTGTGATCGTTCCCGAAATGGACATGCCGTATCTTAACGACGGAACCCCTGTTGATATCTGCCTTAATCCTCTGGGGGTGCCTTCAAGGATGAATGTTGGTCAGGTTCTTGAGACTCACCTCGGAGTTGCGGCCAAGGCCCTTGGGTTTACGGTGGCTACCCCTATTTTCGATGGAATTCCGGAAGATAAGATCTGGGAATACATGTCCGAAGCCAAGAAGGTTGATGGGACGAAAATGGTTGGCGATGGCACTGAGAAGGCCCGTGAAAGAAAACCTGATGAGAAGCCCGGTCCTGGCTTTACCTGGATCGGGGATGGCAAGGACGGTTCCACCGGAGGAAAGAGCTATCTCTTTGATGGACGGACTGGTGATGCGATCGATCAGCCAGTAGTGGTTGGTCAGATTTACATGCTGAAACTCGGCCACCTCGTGGCCGATAAGATCCACGCCCGGGCGGTCGGCCCCTACAGCCTTGTCACCCAGCAGCCGTTGGGCGGAAAGGCCCAGTATGGAGGCCAGCGATTCGGCGAGATGGAGGTCTGGGCCCTCGAAGCCTACGGTGCGGCTTACACTCTTCAGGAACTGTTGACAGTGAAGTCCGATGACGTGCAGGGCAGGACTCGGATTTACGAGGCTATCGTTAAGGGAGATAATACTCTCGAAGCCGGCACACCGGAATCCTTCAATGTATTGATTAAGGAAATGCAATCTCTCGGGCTTGATGTGCGACCTGGTCGCCGTGGTGCGCAGGTTGCTGATGGCGGAGACTTCAATCTTGATGACCTCACCCTCTGACCCCAAGGCACGAAACTGAAAACAGCAATTTTACAAAATAATGAGTGTTGAAACCAATCTGCGTGAGCTCTACGGGGTAGACGAGAAATCCGAAGCCTTTGACCAGGTGTCCATAACGGTCTCTTCTCCGGATGTGATCCGGTCATGGAGCCGGGGTGAGGTGAAGAATCCTGAGACGATTAACTACAGGACGTTCAAGCCTGAGAAGGGGGGGCTCTTTTGCGAGAGAATCTTCGGGCCGACCCGTGACTGGGAGTGCGCTTGTGGAAAATATAAGAGGATCAAGCACAAGGGCGTCATCTGTGACCGTTGTGGGGTGGAGGTTACTTTGTCCCGTGTGCGTCGTGAGCGGATGGGTCATATCGAGCTCGCAGTGCCGGTGACCCACATCTGGTTCTATAAGTGCATGCCTAGTCGTATTGGTCTTATGCTTGATATGAGCGCGCGCGATCTAGAGCGGGTGATCTATTATGAAGATTATATGGTGACTGATCCTGGGAAAACCCCGCTCGAGCGGGGGCAGTTACTCCCAGAGTCCGACCTGCGTGACGCCGAAGAAGATTATGGTGAGGGCAGTTTCCGGGCCGCCATGGGAGCCGAGGCGATCCGTGATCTCCTGAGCCAGTGTGTTCTCGATGATATCATTGTGGAGCTTGAGGAAGCGATGGAGAACACCCGCTCAAAGCAGACCCGCAAGAAGCTGGCCAAACGGCTCAGGCTTGCTGGAGGCTTCAGGGACTCTAATTCCCGCCCCGAATGGATGATTATGACGGTCCTGCCCGTCATCCCACCAGATCTTCGACCACTCGTACCCTTGGAGGGCGGCCGCTTTGCTACGTCGGACCTAAACGATCTCTACCGGAGGGTCATCAACAGGAATAATCGTCTGAAGAATCTTCTTCAGCTGAAAACGCCTGAGGTGATTATCCGCAACGAGAAGAGAATGCTGCAGGAGGCAGTGGATGCCCTATTCGATAATGGCCGACATGGTCGGGCGGTAACGGGTGCGGGTAATCGTCCCCTCAAATCTCTCTCTGACATGCTGAAGGGCAAAGGAGGGCGTTTCCGCCAGAACCTGCTTGGAAAGCGGGTGGATTACTCTGGCCGTTCCGTGATCGTGATTGGGCCTGAGCTCAAGATGCATCAGTGCGGTTTGCCTAAAAAGATGGCGCTGGCTCTCTTTGAGCCCTTCATCATCCGTCGTCTGAAGGAGCTGGGGCACTGTCATACCGTGCGCTCAGCGAAGAAGATGATCGATCGCAAGACCACGGATGTGTGGGATATTCTTGAGGAAGTTACCAAAGGGCATCCGGTGATGTTAAACCGGGCTCCAACCCTTCACCGTCTCTCAATTCAGGCATTCGAACCAGTACTGATCGAGGGATCGGCGATCAGGTTGCACCCTCTCACATGCTCAGCCTACAACGCTGACTTTGATGGCGACCAGATGGCAGTGCACGTTCCTCTTTCGGTGGAAGCGCAGCTGGAAGCCCGGCAACTCATGCTGGCTCCTAACAATATCTTCTCTCCGGCGAGTGGTCGACCGATCACCACGCCCTCGCAGGATATCATTCTGGGAACATACTACCTTACCTACACTCGGCCCAATTCGCAGCCCGGACCTGAGGACAGGGTCCCGACTTTCGAAAGCCCCAGCGAGGTGGACTACGCTCTCTCGTCTCGGAAGGTCAGCCGGCACGACTGGATCAGGGTTCGTAATCCGGACTACGGAAAGGATACAATTTTTGGAGATAAGGAGAGTAAGATGCTTGTCACCTCTCCCGGACGAGTCCGCTTCAACGAAATCTGGCCAGAAGGTCTCGGATTCATCAACCAGACTGTTGGCAAGAAGCAGATCGGAGACATCATCTGGCGCTGCTATCAGGTGGCCGGGCAATCGGGGACAGTCACGACGCTCGATAATCTCAAGAACCTTGGTTTCGAGGAAGCTACCCGGTCCGGGTGCTCGATCGGAATCGTGGACATGGTGATCCCGGAGGAAAAGGAATCGGAGATCAAGAAGGCTTACGCGGAAATCGAAAAGGTCTCCAAGCACTACCGGAACGGAATTATTACCGACGGGGAGCGTTATCAGAAGGTTGTTGATATCTGGACCAGAGCGACAGACAACATTGCGAATGTTCTCTTCAGGAAGCTGGAGTTCAACGAGGGTGGGGAGATGGCCAATCCGCTCTTCATGATGGTAGATTCCGGTGCGCGGGGTAATAAGAACCAGATCAAGCAGCTCTCCGGAATGCGGGGCCTCATGGCCAAGCCATCTGGAGAAATTATTGAGCGGCCCATTACCTCGAATTTTAGGGAGGGTCTCTCGGTGCTTGAGTACTTCATCTCGACGCACGGTGCACGGAAAGGTCTGGCTGATACCGCGCTCAAGACTGCGGATTCCGGATATATGACGCGGAAGCTGGTGGACGTTTCTCAGGATGTGATCGTCACCGAGCCGGATTGCGGAACCGTGCAGGGGCTGTATGTGGAAACAATCTACTCTGGTGATGAAGAGTCTGCGCCCCTTTCAACTCGAATCTACGGGCGAGTTTCCTGTGAGCAGGTTGTGGACCCGGTTTCCAATGAAGTGATCGTCAAGGTGAATGAGCTGATTACCGAGGAGAAAGCCAACCGGATCGAGGATATCGGGCATGAGCGGCTGAAGATTCGTTCAGCCCTCACCTGTGAATCCAAGAGGGGTTGCTGCCAGGCCTGCTACGGCCTGAACCTCGCTACTGGCAAGCTAACCAAGATTGGTGAAGCGGTGGGAATCATTGCGGCCCAGTCAATTGGAGAGCCGGGAACGCAGTTGACCATGCGAACCTTCCACTCCGGTGGTGTGGCTGTGGGTGCCAACAAGCAGCCCTTCATTGAGTCACGCGCCAAGGGAATCCTTCACTATATGGACCTCCGCGTTGTTGAGGATACCGATGGTAACTTCGTGGTTCTCAACAAGAACGGGAATATTTCGATCCGTGACAAGAACGGGCTGGAGCTTGAGTCACACAAGATCGTGATTGGCTCCATTATTTCCGTGAAGGACGGGGCAGAGGTTGGCAAGGGTGACCAGATTGCAACGTGGGACCCACACAGTGTTCCCATTATTACCGAGAAATCGGGAGTGGTTGAGTTCCGGGACATGATTCCGGGAATTACCGTTCAGACCGAGACGGACAAGGAAACCGGAAAGAAGGGTATGACTGTCACCGAGCACAAGGAGGATCTTCATCCTCAGGTGGTGATTGTCGCCCCCGACTCTGGGGAGGTGCTGGCGAGCTACTCCATTCCTGTAGGTGCGCACCTGTCGGTGAAGGAGAAGAAGAAGATCACCGGGGGAACTCAGCTTGCGCGGACCCCAAGAAAGGTAGCCAAGACTCGGGATATTACCGGTGGTTTGCCAAGGGTTGCGGAACTCTTTGAGGCGCGCCGACCTAAGGATGCATGTGTAATCGCCAAGATTGACGGGGTAATTTCGTTCGGGCCGAATGTCCGGGGTAAGAAGAAAGTCATCGTTACTGACGAGGAAACGGGAGAATCCGTAGATCATCTCGTTCCCATGGGCCGGCACATGATTGTGGCGGAAGGAGACTCCATTGCCCGTGGTGAACAGATCACGGAAGGGCCCGTTGCTCCGGAAGACCTTCTCGAGGCTTGTGGTAGGCAGGAACTCCAAGCTCACCTCGTCAACGAGGTGCAGTCGGTCTACCGCGCGCAGGGCGTGGAGATTAACGACAAGCACATTGAGATCATTATCCGGCAGATGCTCAGGAAGGTGAAAATCAGCGAGCAGGGAGACACCTCCTTCCTCTGGGGAGAGCAGGTGGAACGTTCTACCTTCAAGAGGGAGAACGAGGAGATTATCGAGCAGGGCGGTAAGCCGGCAGAAGCCGAGCCTGTTCTTCTTGGAATTACCAAGGCCTCGCTTGAAACAGAGTCCTTTATTTCCGCTGCCTCCTTCCAGGATACCACACGGGTCCTCACTGAAGCCGCGACGCTCGGTAAGGTCGACTATCTTAATGGATTCAAGGAGAACGTCATCATGGGGCACCTGATTCCTGCGGGAACAGGATTTGATACTCATCGGGACGTCGATATTGAGTTCACTGTGGAAGAGCCTGAGCCTCAGGTGGAAGAGGAAGAACCACAAGTCGATCTGGAAACGGCCTGAGACACCAATTAAGTCATCAGTCAGCACCGGTCGCGGAGATCGGATGCAGACTGATGACCATTGACTCCTGACTCGATGGCCCGGCAGAAGCCAAGATCTGGCGCCCGAGCCAACCAGCATAGCGCAGGTGGTTCGAGTAAGCAGTCTGTGCCGGAAGGGGACCTTCGCGATATTCTCGGACGGAGCAGCCGCCCCTTTGTCCTAGTTCTCGATGGAGTCCAGGATCCACACAATCTCGGTGCGATCCTACGAAGCGCCGACGGTGCCGGCGTTGATCTAGTCATCGCGCCGAGAGATCGAGCGGTTGGAATTACCGAAGTCGTCAGACGTATCTCGGTCGGAGCAGCAGATCATGTCCCTTTCATGCGGGTTACCAATCTGGCTCGGACGATGGAGGAGTTGAAGGATTTTGGGATATGGCTGGTGGGAACTTCTGACCGGGGCGGAGAGAGCCTTTTTGACGTGGACCTTAATGGTCCTGTTGGGATCGTGATGGGCGCCGAGGGTGCTGGATTACGCCGCCTGACGGAGGAGAAGTGTGATTTTCTCGTTCAGATTCCCATGCGGGGAAAGGTGGAATGCCTCAATGTCAGCGTGGCCACGGGGGTCTGTCTGTTTGAAGCGCTTCGTCAGCGTGACGAAGGAGAATCCGGGAAATAACGAGGCTCGATTTCCCTCGGGGGACCTTCTAATCCCGTAGCGCATAGTGAATATGCGGGGCATATAGAGAGGGTTCGAGCAGGAATGAATCGTGACCCCGATCGGAATGCACCGTGATGTGAACAGGCTCGATACCGGCTTTCTCCAGTTCCAGGACCAGCTCACCCTGTTCCTCCGGGTAGAAGCAGAAATCGGAGTCGATGGAGAGGACGAGAAATCGCTGCCCAGCCTGCGCGCATCGAGTCAGGAGGTCGCGATAGTTTTCCGCATCGCCCTCACGGGCAGCATCATACCGTGACCACATGTCGATGATGCGAAGGTAGGTATTCGCGTCGAAGCGTTGTACGAACTTCTTTCCTTGGTAGAGCATGTAGCTCTGGAACGGGTCCCGCACCTGATACCATGAGAGGACATCTTCCTGCTGCAGGACGTCGCGTCTTGCCCTGCGTTCGATGGCATCGAGATGAACGAAGGTTTTGTGAGAGATCATCCGGGCAAGAGCGAGGCCGATGTCAGGATGGTTTGCATCATAGTAATCGCCACCCTTGAAGTGTTGATCATTTTCGATCGCAAGGATCTGCTCGAAAAGAATGAGTCGATTCAGGACCGTGGTACGGATACCGCTTGCGATGGATATAACGGTCTTCACCCGATCTGGAAAATTCGTTGCGAACGTTAGTGCGGCAAGTCCTCCGACCGAGGGCCCGGCTACGGCATGGAGGCGCTCGATCCCGAGGTGGTCCAAGAAAAGGCCTGCCACCGAGGCTTGGTCCGAAATGGACAGGTGAGGAAAAGCCGAGCCATAGGGCACTCCAGTCCCCGGATTCACCGAGGAAGGTCCGGTTGAACCATAACACCCGCCGAGCAGATTAAAGCAGACGACAAAGTATTGATCCGTATCGATTGCTTTCCCCGGCCCTACGAGTCCGTCCCACCATCCTTCTTTGACCTCTCCGTTCCAGAATTGGCCTGCTTCTGGAACCTCCGGGGTCTCCCCCGTGACATTCTGCGACCCCGAGAGAGCGTGGAAGATCAGAATAGCATTTGATTTACCGGAGTTGAGGGTGCCCCAGGACTGGTAAGAGAGTTGAACTGAATCCAGCGTTCCTCCTTCCCTGAGTGAAAGGGGAGCCTCCTTTTCTCCAACTGCTTGGAAGGTATGAGTCTGTTGGGGTTTGCCGGGCACGACTGGTGGCATATGATGAAGGAAGGCTAATTGGAAACGGATTATTTTGACATCATGCCAATCCGACCCTGAATTGCCGGGTGGACCAATGCGTCGGATACAAGGAATGGGTGGGCGTATGCGGCGCTCTATTAGAGGGGCGGCAACAGGTCCTTTTGCGTAAGGGAGGTATTCATGAGGGGAGAAAGGGGTTCTCTTTCCGCCATGATTCCTTCGCTCTTTTTCCGACCCGCTTCCACGCTCAGGCGGCCCAGATTCGAGATCCGCAGCCCCTTGGAGGGAAAATGCAAGAGTGGGAAGTAGGAGAGGAGGTGTTTTTCGAGGTTTGGTGTGAGGCTGTCTGGGCCCGAACGCTGACCGACTGGAATCAGGTGAAGGCCTTGGAGCCCTTCCATGTCTGGACCGAGGACCTCGTTAGAGAGCGCTTTGACTGCGGGGACGTGCAGCAGATCCACTGCGCACTGGTCCGGGTCTATCGATTAATCGAACCGTTCACCCTACCCTATGCCAAAGGCTACGGGGGCTGCCGCACCTGGGTGAATCTCCCGGGTTCTCCTCCGCGGCGGATGGAGCCGGTGGTGGAGGATTCCGTATTCGAGGAGAGTCGAACGGCAATTGAAACCATCCTCTCCTGATTTAAAAAAGGTAGGTAAGCAAGAAGCCTTGTCTCCCGCTCAGGTAAGGTTTCGCTCTCCGATCAGATAAATCCCTTGGAGGGTGAGATTCCGAACTACCTCCATGATCTCCGGAAGTCCAGCAGCGATGAGGGTTGCATCACCACCGGTGGCAAGAACGGTTGGATTTTCATCCAATTCGTTTTGAATGGCTCCCAGCACCTCTCGGACCATTCCTCGGTAGCCATGGACCGCCCCCGAGCGCATTGCGTCCGTAGTGGATTTGCCGATTGCAGAAGAAGGTTCCTGTAAATCAATCTCGGGAAGCAGGGCAGTATTGCGGTGGAGATAGTCCGTCATGGAGGGTAGCCCCGGAGCGATCACTCCACCCAGATAGCTTCCGCTGTCACGGGTTCCCCCGAGGACGTCAAAAGTTACCGCGGTCCCGAAGTCGACTACGATTGCAGGAGCGCCCACCCTGGCATACGCGGAGACCGCGTTGGCGAGACGATCGGCTCCGATCTGGTCGGGGTCTGGATAGGCGATGTCGATAGGAAGATCGCTCCTGCATGAAATTTCATGCAGAGGTGCAGGGGACAAGACCTCCCGGAACAGGGCTGCTTTCTCAGGAACGACGGAGGACAGAACTGCCGCTTCAAAATCGAGATCCTTCAGGGTCTTGATGAAGGCAGGGCAGACATCGGTGGTTGCGACATGGTGCGTCTCCAGCGGAGCATTGATGGAATCAGCGACCGCAAATTTGGTCCTGGTGTTAGAGTTGTCTATTAGGAGAAGACGCATCGGCCTGCTCAAGAGACAAGCAGGCAAGGGTTCCCGGGAACATGAAAAAGGCCGTGGATTTCTCCACGGCCTTTTAATTTGATGCTCCAGAAAATTACATTTCGGCACTTTCCGTCCCGTAGGCAGGAATTCCATGCTCGGCCACGTCCAGCCCCTTAACCTCCTCTTCTTCCTCTACCCGCACCCCAATGGTGGCTTTGAGAATTCTGAAGACTATCAGGGAGAAGGCGAAGGCAAAACCACTGATGGCGAGAGTTCCGAGAAGCTGGATGTGAAACGGAGCGCCAGCGCCCTCCATAGTCAGGAAGGGAAGCCCTACTGCCACTGTGCCCCACATTCCAACCACTCCGTGAACGGAGATGGCTCCAACGGGATCGTCGATCTTCAGGTTATCGAAGAACAAAATGGCGAAGACTACAATCGCACCACCAATTCCTCCGGCAATAACCGCTCCAAGAATTGTCATTTGGTCTGCCCCTGCAGTAATTCCAACCAGTCCGGCAAGAATTCCATTCAGGGCCATCGAGAGGTCGGGTTTCTTGGTGATGAACCAAGCGACGGCGATGGTCGTAATTCCTCCGGCCGCGGCAGCGAGAGCGGTAGTGACAATGACGTAACCGATCAGCCCGGGGTCAGCGGAGAGCACGGATCCGCCATTGAAACCGAACCAACCGAACCAGAGGAGAATGGCTCCGATCGCAGCGAGAGGCATGTTGCCACCCAAGATCGGCTTGATTCCCTTCTCAGTGTATTTGCCCCTACGAGGTCCGAGGACGATCACACAGGCGAGGGCGGCAAAGCCACCGAAGGCGTGCACCACACTGGAACCAGCGAAGTCGTAGAAGCCTATTTGGTCGAGCCAGCCCCCACCCCACTTCCAGCCTCCTGTGATGGGGTAGGCAATTCCCACTAGGAGGGCAGCGAAGATCATGAAGGAGGAGAGCTTGACCCGCTCAGCCACTGCTCCCGACACGATGGTGGCGGCGGTGGCAGCAAACATGGCCTGGAAGATAAAGTCCGCCCAGCCGGTCTGGCAGAGGCTGGTTCCGCCGTAAGACATATCGGCATTGGCCCCTGGACCGCCACTGATCGGAGATCCCAGAGCGAAAATGTTGGGGATGGACCAATCCCCGGGATACATCGCGTTGAAGCCCCAAACCGCGTAAAGCAGGAGCCCTGAGCAAATGATGAACACGTTTTTGAACAGGATGTTTACCGTATTCTTCTTCTGGGTCAGGCCTGATTCGAGACAGGCGAATCCTAGGTGCATGATGAAGACCAAAAAGGCGCAAAGCAAAATCCATAGGTTACTGAGTCCGAAGAAGGGCATGCTCTCATAGCGGTCAGCGTAGCCCTCAGCTGCGGCGACCTGATTCTCGTCAAGGCCCTCAGTACCGTTGAACTGGATGTGTTTGAAGAGGGTCATACCCGCGAGGTCAACGGCACCTTCGTCATAATCTTCGTGTTCAGAGTCAACCATCTCCGCGGTGACCGCAGGGAGCTCGTCTTCAGCGAAGGCCGTAGGGGGTGCAAGAATCGCTAGCAGGAGAAGCGTCCCTGCCAGGAGAGTTCGGAATCGTGCCAGTAGGCTAGTGTTTGGTCGAATTTTCATCGGTTGGTGTGCTGTGTTGTGGTTTGAAGCCGAGAGGGGATAGCATTCAGCGTGCCAACTTCGGGAAAAAGGTGTAGGGGGAGGGCTATTTCAAGGGGATATGAGCGCTTATGGCATGGTATCTGCTTTATATTAACGAGCTAGTTACACGCTGCTACCAAATGAAAAACCTAAGAAACTTGATAAAACTACTAATCGGTGGAGGCCTTCTCTTGGCTCTCACCGGGACCGCGGCAGGTGCCGAGGAGGGTGCGCCCGTCCTCGAACCTGGCGATACGGCTTGGATGATTACGGCCACGGTCCTGGTCCTCTTCATGACCTTGCCCGGACTGGCGCTCTTCTACGGGGGCTTGGTCCGCGCCAAGAACGTGCTCAGCGTGCTGATGCACTGTTTTGCCATTGCTTGCCTGGCTTCCATTCTCTGGGTGGTCTACCTCTACAGCATGGGGTTCTCAGACGGCAACGCCATCCTGGGAGACATGCAGCACCTCTTTCTTAATGGGGTGGGAGGGCTCAATGGAAACACCTACCCTGAGACGGTCTTTGTGATGTTCCAGATGACCTTCGCGATTATCACTCCCGCCCTGGTGGTGGGTGCCTTCGTGGAACGGATGCGCTTCGGGGCGGTCCTGCTCTTCACCTTCCTCTGGCTCACTATCGTTTATGTCCCCGTGGCCCACTGGGTCTGGGCCGGCGCCGGGTGGATGTATGAAGCGGGGACTATTGATCTCGCTGGAGGAATCGTTGTTCACACCACTGCGGGACTGTCCGCCCTCGTCCTTGCCAAGATGCTGGGGTCACGCAAGGGATTTCCTAATAGCGTCAAGCCTCCGCACAATCCCGGGATGGTCATGATCGGGGCCGCCATGCTCTGGGTAGGCTGGTTCGGGTTCAATGCAGGTAGTCAGGGCGCAGCCAATGAGGGAGCTGGCCTCACCATGCTGGTGACGCACATTGCGGCCGCCACCGCCAGCCTGACCTGGATGGTTGTCGAGAAGATCAAGACCGGGAAGTCCGGTCTGGTGGGAATCGTGACCGGGATGGTTGCAGGCCTGGCCACTATTACCCCGGCCTCCGGCGAGGTGGGGCCGATCGGTGCGCTCATCCTTGGCTTTCTGGCGGGTATCGTCTGCTACTTCGCCTGCGGCTTCGTGAAGGAGAAGCTGGGAATCGACGACACCCTCGATGTCTTCGCGGTCCACGGTGTGGGTGGCATGATGGGATCGATTCTCGTCGCCGTGCTGGCAACCAGTGCCTTCGGAGGGTCTGGATTGACGGATGGAAATGTCGGAGCCCAGCTCGTGACTCAGCTTATCGGGGTAGGGGCCACCGCAGCTCTCTCCATAGTGGGAACCGTGGTCATCGTCTATGTTATCAAGGCTACCGTTGGTCTCCGGGTCTCCGAGGAGGAGGAGAATGAGGGACTAGACAAGAGCGTCCACGGGGAGAGTGGCTATACCCTCGACTAAGAAGAGGCATTATTACCCTGTTTTTATCCCAAGGGGCTGGTCCACAAGGACCAGCCCCTTTTTGTGGGCAGACTGGGGGCGTGCCTTGGTCTTTCGGAGACAGACACAAATTCTTTTTACGCAAATAAAGTAAATAAAACCTGATGGTAAGGTTCCTTTAACATTTTTTTCTTTGATCCCCTTGAATCCTGTGTTTTGATCATCGGCGTTATGAGACCTACACATGTTCTTGCACTTGCAGGAGTTTCCCTGTCCCTGCTGAGCACCGCTCAAGCGGACATCGAAACTAGTATCGGCGCTGGTTATACTTCTGACTACGTCTTCCGTGGAGATAACCAAGGAGCTGACCTCTTTGATGCCACCATCGGAGTTTCCGGTAGCGGAAACTCCTTTGACTGGGCAGCAGGGCTTTGGCTCGCCTCTTTCGACGGTGGTAACGAGTTGGACATTTTCGCCTCGGCGAGCAAGTCCCTCTCGGACAACCTCGACCTCTCCGTTGGTGTGACCAGCTACTCCTATTTTGGCGGATCCACTGATGCAAATGATCTTGAGCCTTACATCTCACTGGGAACCGCTCTCGGAGGAATCGATCTGAGTGTCAGTGCCTCCTACGACGAGAGTGACACCCAAGATCACGATATCTATTGGGAGATCACTGCTGGCTACAGCATGGAAGTTTCCGGTAACATGACCCTCGGCCTGACTGGTGTGCTCGGTCACTTCGATGATGGTCCACGTGACACCTACTATGGTATTACTGCGGGGCTCTCAATCGCAGCTTCCGACAGCATTACCGTGACTCCTCACGTCACCCACATTATCGATGGCGCTGACGGCGACGAGACCTTCGCTGGTGTGAAGGTCGGCTTCGGATTCTAAGTCCATCA
>Ga0115011_10001943_pt1 | contig 14558 bp, 15 predicted proteins | sample TroAtlMetagenome_2_FD_88705 | JGI IMG/M metagenome (GOLD analysis project Ga0115011, IMG submission 88705) | Marine eukaryotic phytoplankton communities from Atlantic Ocean - Tropical Atlantic ANT8 Metagenome | ecosystem: Environmental > Aquatic > Marine > Oceanic | place: Tropical Atlantic...
ACTCGCTAAAACTATTCGCGAAGTGGACCGCAAGCGTTCGGCGGATAAGGAATTAATTCTTAAAGAGATAAGAAATATCGCCAAAAACTCAACTAGAAACCGCCCTGCCCCATCTAAACCCATCAAGCCAGTTAGACCACAAAAAGGCTTTGATCACTCTGTACAGAGTGGAGAAACAATATCTGCTATTATTTCCGCATATAACGAACAACTAAAAAGCGAGGGAGCAAAAAAGCGCATAACCCTAAATTCAGTACTCAAGGCAAATCCAAAACTTAATCCCCGCTCAATTCAAATTGGTCAAAATTTATTTATTCCAGACCCTCGATAATACTTGAGATTGTAAGACCAAAAAATGCCATCACTTAACTGGGAAATAATAACCTGGGCGCTCCCTCTCGGATGGATAATATTCGCTATTATTATTTTTATGGCAATTACTCTTATCGATTTCCAAATTAATTCAAAATATATAGCCATAACATTACTTGGCATATGCATAAGAAAAATCCCTTTATCAGATATTCGGCGAGTTTCAAAACAGCTAAAAGGAAAACCAGAGATTTGGAGAAACACGCTACGAGCAAATCATCGAATGCTTGTCCTATACAGAAACAATAATCTACGGCCTATAATTATCACTCCAAAAAATAGATACGTGTTTCGAAATAAAATCGAAGATGCTATAACAAAAGAATAAAAACGTAAGCCTGAAACTAACGAGCGTAAAGCGGGCGGTAACCTTTAAAACTTATGAAAAATCTTATTTGAATTCCCATAGCTAATTTCGCCCATTTTCCTAACCTTATTTTTGACTGTTGTTCAGTCATAACATTAAAATTGATTTTTTGCATTTTCTGCAATAATCGCCAATAAATTGACGCCATAGCTTCAAGTACTAATAAATCACGATAATTATTTTGAGGGAGAGCTTCCGATGTAAGCTTATAATGCGCCCAAGCGCGGTCTGCCAGCTCTCTGGCTACATTTTCAAACCCTGAACTTTGCACACCATCAAGTATAGACTGCTCTGACACTCCATACTTATTTAATAATGATTGCGGCAAGTAAATACGGCCTCTAGTCGCATCCTCTGAAACGTCTCTGAGTATATTGGTCAACTGCAATGCTTGCCCAATATGCTCGGCATAAGAATCAGCATCACCATTTTTAAAACCTAAAATTCGCACAGTTAAAAGCCCAACTACAGATGCGGCCCGATGGCAATATAGTTCAAGCTCTTGACAATCGGCATATCGAACTTTTTTAATATCCGCCTCCATCCCGATAATTAATTCGTCAAACAAATCAAAAGATAATTCATACTGCTCAATATAAGCTGATAATTCATTACATATTTGATTTGCTGACTGACTACCATTGCAAACTAAACCAATATCGTTTCGCCAAGCCTCGAGCTCTTCCGATCTTTGAACACAGGACTTACCTTCATTATCCACCACATCATCAACCTTGCGGCAAAAAGCATACAATGCAGTCATTGCTTTGCGTTTCGTTTTCGGCAACAGAAAGAAGGCCGCAGCTAAATTAGAATTACTACTTGCTGTTACTTGCTTGCTCTGAACAGGTTCAATCACAGTTCTGTGTTTTTTTAGATTGCCCAGAATCAACATCGTTAGAAGATGGAGGCAATCCGCCTGCCTCACTTAATGTCAGATTGCGCTTTCTGTGATCTCTACGCCGACGCTTATGCCTCTTGTTCTTTTTTGACATGGCTCCTGAAGCAACACTAGATTTTGTCAGGCGATGTGTCTTACCAGTATCATGAGATGACGAGCCCGTACGATTTACAATGAAATAAATCAACCCAATAAAGATTACCAATCCAATTGATATTAAAGCTATCAAAAAAGGAGAAGACAAGCTATCCAGCAGCGAACCTCCAGATGGAATCCCTGAATCCAATAATGCTAGAATTTTAAAATGAATATTCCCCACTATAAACTTCCATTTAATGAACAATTTTTAATCTACTAATTCTGTAACGAAGAGCATGGCGACTGATTTGTAGTTTCTGAGCAGCTCTACTTAAACTGTTATCGTTACGAGATAATTCAGTTTCTATTATGTTTCGCTCAAAAGATGCTAAAGCATCTTCTAATGCAAGATCACTATAATCGACATTACCTGCTTCATTTTTCCCAAGACGTGTCTCAAATTGAAAATCCGGAAGATCTGCTGGGTTTAAACTATTTTCCGTAGCTAAAATCGCCGATCTTTCCATCGTGTTTCTAAGTTCTCTGACATTTCCTGGCCAATGATGAGAACTTAAAACCGTCTTAACTTCACCGGATAACGGCTCGAAAAACTTGCTCATCTTTCTGCCAAATTTAGCAAGGAAGTGCTCCGCTAAAATAACTATATCTTCTTTACGATCACGCAAAGGCACAACTCGCATTTGCACAACGTTCAACCTGTGGTATAAATCTTCCCTAAATTCACCCTCTTCAATTGCCTCAATAATATCACGATTAGTCGCAGCAACAATTCGAACGTTCACTTTTTGCTCTTCAGTACCTCCTACCCTAACAAATGTACCATCCTCTAAAAATCTTAACAACTTAGCTTGCAAAGATCTAGACATCTCCCCGATCTCATCAAGAAAAAGCGTTCCTTCGTTAGCTTCTTCCACTTGCCCAATCTTTTGCTTTACGGCACCTGTAAATGCCCCTTTTTCATGACCGAAAAGCTCACTTTCTAGTAATGATTCGGGAATAGCAGCACAATTTAAACGCACATAATTTTCTTCACGTCGTTGGCTTGCTTGATGGACCGCTCCAGCTATTAATTCTTTCCCTGTGCCACTTTCACCAAGAATCAATACTGTTGCTTCAGTTGGTCCGACTGTACAGATCATTTGGCGCAACTCCCTCATACTATCGCAATTCCCAATAATATCATCAAGTTGATTGCCAATGTTCAGGCGAGCTCGCAGATTGGTATTTTGCCTAATTAATTCATATCTCTCCGCACATCGGTTAACAGAATGTAGCAACTCTTCTGGCTCAAATGGTTTTGATAAATAATCAACAGCTCCAGACTGTATAGCCTCAACCGCAAGCTTTGGGGTCGCGTATGCAGTAATCATTAAAATGGGCATATCAGGCCAACGTTCATGCGACTCTTGAAGGAATTCATAACCACTCATCCCCTCTAAGCGAGCATCAGTAATAACAATAAAATAAGTATTATTAGCAATAGCCTCTAAACCTTCCTCAGCAGACTCTACCATGTCCGCCTTATAACCATGTGACTCAAGCACAACTTTTAACGACTCACGCATATTGCGCTCATCATCTACTATTAATAGTTTTGGTAACTTAGATTTCAAGGTTGAAAACGCATAGCACTCCTGCCAGGGAATAGTAAATTGAATCGAGTGTATTTTCCAAGTTCAGAATCTACCACAACTGCCCCCCCGTAAAGCTCTGTGTTGTGCTTAACAATAGCCAAGCCAAGCCCCGTTCCCTTTTCTTTTGTAGTAAGATAAGGCTCAAACACTTTATCTATTTTATCTGAAGGGATGCCTGGGCCATTATCCTCAATAATAACAGTCAAAGTATAATCACCCCCATAACTTGTCTTAACCGAAATCTCACCACCCACACCAAGAGCTTCACGGGAATTCTGCAATATATTCATGAATATCTCACTAATATGTATTTCTTGCGCAAGCAAGGGAGGTAAAGCTATACCATAATCCCGTCGAATTCGCGTGCCAAATTTATGACCAACTGGAAAAACCTGAGCAATTGACGAGTCCAACACATCATTAACATCCAATTTAGCTAATCGCCCTTCAGCCAACTGTGCATATCCCATTAATTTAGTGATAACTTGATCTGCTTTATTTACTTCTTCACGAACAATCTCAACCTGTCGCTCAACTGCAGCATTCCCATCAGACAATTTACCTAGTGTAAAAGCAGTATTATTAATTATACCTAATGGGTTTTTTATCTGATGGGCAATCTCAGCGGCTAGTCGACCAGAGGCTTGCAACTGGCTTTGCCGGCGATCGAACTCCTCTTCCTCTGCGTCCATGCGACGTTGTTTATCAATCAGAACTTGCAGCGCGTAACAACAGGCCGTCATCAACACTAACAATAACGCACGAAGCATAACTGGCTCAACCGTTATACCATCAAGCTCCTCGACTGAACGAGCGACAACAATATCAAATGCACCTGCACATAAATAAATTACACTCACACACAAATTAGCCATAATTTGTGTTGTAGCAACTGGCATGCTAACTGCATTACGCACTTGAATACCAAGAAACAACCAAAATAAAAAACTTTCAAACCCCCCTGTTAACTCCGTCATCATCGCCAACAGAACAGCATCAAATAAACAGATAGAGAAAACCACCTCACGCAACACTCCCGTAGAAAATTCGTCCATTCGAATTAACATCACCCCGATAACTGTATTAACAATTAAGCAAAGCAGGAAAAACCATTGGATCGTTTGAAATAACGTCCATCGAACATCATCTAATTCTGGCCATGAAGAAAAGTATAAGTAGTAAACTAGCAATATGAAGTAAACAGCCTTAACCGAAAGCATTGTATTGCGTTCCATAAAACGAATACGAACTCGCTGTTCATTTTCATCGGGGGCAACTGATCTAAACAAGGAAAAGAATGACCACCAATCCTGACTGCCAGTTCTGCTCTCATTTAAAGCCATAACACTTAAAACGCTATAATCACTTTAATATCTCTAGAGCTCTTTCTGAAATTCCCCCTATTGGCCAAAATCTTCCTATCCCTTCATATCCACAAGATAGCATCCCCTCATCTGGACCTATAAACTCCACACCACGATCACACAAAATAGAAACATTCGACTTGGTTGCCGGGTGATTCCACATTTTACCATTCATTGCCGGAGCAACTAAAATAGGCGTATCTGGCTTTAGCGCAAGCGCAGTGCAACTCAATGGGTCATCAGCTATACCACATGCTAATTTGGCTATAGTATTAGCTGTAGCCGGAGCTATAACCATCAAATCTGCCTCGTCGGCAATATTTATATGTAATACAGGGGATTCACCTCTGTCATATAGACTCCGTATAACAGGACTTCTAGTGAGTGTCTCAAAAGGCAAAGGCCTTACAAATTCTTCCGCATCCGCTGTTAAAATCACATTAACCCTACAACCTGATTTTGCCAGAAAACTTGCCAAATCAATCGCCTTGTGTGCTGCAATCGAGCCACTCACCCCAAGTACAATATTATTTAATTCACTCATCGCTTATTACTATCAATACGAACAGCCTGAATTACCTTTTGCATTGCTTCAAGATCAGCTTCACGAGTTCCACTAATTATTGTATAATCAAATAAATCTTTCTGAAGAATTTCAGATTCGGCAATTGCTAAACGACGGATAATATCTGCATCCGAGTTATCACCACGCCCCCTAAGGCGTATCCCTAACTCATCCAAACTCGGAGGGCAAAGAAACACTGTTACAAGGGCCAATCTCAAAACTAAATCATCTTCAGAGTTCTCTCGTATAGCCAAAGCACCTTGCACATCAATATTCAATAAAACATCCTTACCTTCTGCCAACTTTGCACGAACTTCGGACTTAAGAACTCCGTAGTGATTGCCGTGAACAATGGCATTCTCAAGGAACTCCCCTCCTTGAACGCGAGCCAAAAACTCATGTTCATTAAGAAAATAATAATCCTCCCCATCCAATTCGCCGGCACGAGGGACACGTGTAGTGCAGGTAACAGCCCTACAAACGGTAGGTAATGATAAGCAAAGACTATCGCACAGTGTTGTTTTACCAGTTCCGGACGGAGCCGAAACCACAATGAGAAGACCTTTTTTCTCAATTTCGCTATTCAACATTCTGAACCTGCTCTCTAATCTTTTCCAACTCAGTCTTAAGAGCAACAACTTCCTTGGAAATAATACTGTCATTAGCCTTAGAACCAATTGTGTTAACCTCTCTAAACATTTCTTGCGCTAAGAAATCAAGCTTACGCCCAACAGGCTCTGCCACCGTTAAACAACTTTGCATCTGTTTAAAATGACTCTCTAGCCTAATCAGCTCCTCTGTTATATCAGACCTGTCTGTAAAATAAACAATCTCACGAAGAAAACGCTCATCATTAACATCCTGTAAATTAACATCAGCCTTCGACAGTCGCTCAATTAGGCGCTTTCTATGCATAACTAGAACCTTAGGAGCCTGTTTTGAGACCCTCTTAACTATACTTCGTAACTTACTCAATCGCTTTGCCAAATCGCTACACAAATGCTGCCCTTCTTTAGCCCGCATTTGCTGAAGTTGTTTCAACGCTTGATTAACAGCCCTTTTTAAAATCGGCGACATAGTCGTCGGATTAACCGTTTCCTCAATAGTTTCCATAACTCCAGGGAAGCGAAGTAAAGTTTCCAAGGAAAGATCGACATCAATACTCATTCCATCAGCAAACTTACTTAGCGCTTTTTTATAAACCTCAGCTTGATCATTATTAATAATTACAGATCGATTAGCAGATCCAGTTGGACGCTGTATTGACACCCTACCAGAAACTCTACCGCGCGATACAGAAGACAGAATAGCTTTCCTTATCTCAGGCTCTAATGATTCAAGCTCACTAGGCACACTTACAGCAACTTCCGCTTGCCTACGATTAACAGAACTTAATTCTACAAGAATTTTAACCCCCTTATTAACGCTGTCCCCAGCGCCATATCCAGTCATTGATTTCATGTTTTTTGAAAAGAATTCATTCAAGATTCATGTAGTATGCGTCAACCCGATCCGCAACATCACGATAATCTATATCACGCTCATAAATCTGTTTAAATTGCTCAATTGATTCTTCTTTTTTGCCAATTTTTTCAAGCACACATCCTAATTGATAATAAAGGTCCATTTTTTCATTATCCATTACCTCTTTTTTATCAAGAGCATTTTGGAGTGTTCGAGCTGCCATATCATTCATTCCTCGCTTTGAAAAACATTGCCCAAGGTAGGCTAGAGAAGGTATTTCACGATGAGGACTACCTTGAGCGCGCTGAAAAGATTTTATGGCCGACTGAACATCATTAGCTTCAAATTGAAGGACTCCCAGTTCAAAACGAAGCGAAAGATCAGACGGATAAGACTCAGCAAGCTTTTGGATCTGCTCAATTTCAAAACAGTCACGCTCTTTAAGGAGTTGATCTGAGCTTTTGCTATCAGCCGATTCGATCCGTTGATCATAGCTAGACAATTTAGCTTTCACTATCGCCCTATCAACTCCTGCATCAGATCTAAGGTTAGTCTTATTAAATTTTTCGTAATACTCTATAGATCGGTTGAAATCCTTTTTCCGGCTATACAACTCAGCAAGGGACCTAATAAGCTTCAAATTATTAGTGTCGTTTTCTAAACGACTTTCATATTCTTTTATAAGACTATCAGCAGTTGATTCTTGCTCTGAGCGACGATTCTCTTGCTCAAGCAAGACAGCTTCTGACTCATTCTTAAGAACCGCACGATAGTCTGCTTCACCAGCTGCAACTTTATCATATCCCCCCTCAGACATAGTAAGCCTTGCTGAAAGATTTTTGGACAGTTGTAAAACATCTAAATCCTCAGGGTAAGCCTTAGCCAGATCCGAACAACATTGATCAGCTTTGGCTAATTCACCATCCGCCACAAGCGCATCACAATAATTGATCGTATTGCTTTTATCACCTGGCTGCTGCTTCATTACCCACTCCCAAGCAAATAAAGCAGTCTTATGAAAGCCTACAAGGGAAGCGGCTTCACCTAGAAGCTTGCTACCCAAAATACTATGCGGATCTTCATTTAAAACTTGCTCTGCAATCTCTATTGCTTCGACAGGATTATTTCTTAAAGCCAATTGACCTTTTGGCAACAGCGAGGTCGATGTAGTTTTGCTAAAAATCTTCGAAAAACTACTTTTCTTCTCGGCCCTTTTGAATTGGCTAAGACGTAACGCCTCTCGACACTCAAAAAAACCGGGCTCCTTTTTTAATGATTGCTCAAACAGTTTCAAGGCATAATCAAGATTATCCTTACGAAGAGCAGCAATACCTTTTTCAAAATAATCCCTAGCCTGAGGGTGAACCTCTTTTTTGGACTTTTCTTCCATTAATTATTCAGAGGTAATCATAAGGACAATAGCCTATTGATGCAAACCAGCACATCATAATGCGATGTTTAATCATTCTAGGTTGTTGCTCTGATTTTGCGCGTCGTGTAAAATAACTTCACCCCCATATCAAGGGTTACACATGAGCAAGGAATTGAACAAAAAGGAATGCGAAACAAACGAACAGGACAGCCACCCCGAAAAAGAGGATCAAGAAAAAGCTAAGGATCAAGAAAAACTCGAGAAAGAGCAAGAAGAGCTACCTCCTCCATCGCCAGATGAGTTAAAGGAATTGCGAATTAACGCTACAAAAGCTGAAGAATATTATGAAAGACTATTACGACAGGTAGCGGAAACCGATAATTTACGAAAGAGATTAGCCAAAGAGAAACAGGACGCTATTCGATACGCCAATGAATCATTAATAGAACAATTACTACCCACAATGGATAGCTTCGACATGGCTATTTCAGCGGTTAACACAACCAGCGAGAATACAATTGACTCTCTTAAGACAGGAGTCGAAATGGTGCATGGCCAATTAAAACGAACCTTAGAAGATGCAGGACTAACGGAAATTGACGCGACTGGGCAAATGTTCAATCCAGCTTTACACGAAGCCATATCCCGAAAAGAAACTAATGAGTCAAGTGACGGTACAGTTATTGAGCAAATTCGAAAAGGCTATCAACTAAATGAAAGATTAGTCCGACCTGCATCAGTTATTGTTGCAACCTCACCAAACAGCGAAACTGAACAAAAAGAAAACGAAGAAGAATAATGGCCAAGTCAGATTACTACGAATTACTAGGCATTAAAAAAGGGGCGACTGAAGATGAGATTAAAAAATCCTACAGAAAACTTGCAGTAAAATACCATCCAGATAAAAACCCAGGAAACAAGTCATCTGAGGATAAGTTCAAGGAAATAAGCGAAGCTTATGAGGTGTTGAGCGACACAGAAAAACGCTCTAAGTACGATCAGTTTGGTCATGCCGCATTTGGACCTGGCTCTCGATCAAGTCGAGGAGGAGGCTTTCATGACCCATTCGATATATTTAAAGACGTATTCAGCGGAGGTGGAGGCGAAGGAGGAAGTGGCAGCAGTATTTTCGAAGACCTTTTCGGAGGAACTCGACGATCTGGTGGGTCAAACCGCGGTTCCGACCTTCGTTATGATATGGAATTAACATTCGAAGAAGCTGTCAAAGGCTGCGAAAAAATCATAAATATCAATAAATTAGATTCATGCAACAGCTGCAAAGGAAGTGGCGCTGCGGACGGAGGCCGAAACACTAAATGCAGCACATGTGACGGGCAGGGACAAATCATCCAATCACAAGGCTTCTTTAGTGTCCAACAAACTTGCCCTCGATGTAAAGGCACTGGCAGCACTATTGATAAACCTTGTAATAAATGTAGCGGCGAAGGCCGAACAAAAAAATCTAGCAAAATAACTATACGAGTTCCGGCCGGCGTCGATTCCGGCGCTCGCCTTAGATCAACCGGCAACGGAGAAGCCGGAATTCTAGGAGGCACTCCAGGAGATTTATATTGTGTATTACATGTTAAGGAACACGAAATTTTCGAAAGAGATGGAGACGATCTTCTATGTGAAGTCCCGATAAGCTTTCTACAAGCAGCCCTAGGCGCTGAAATAGAAGTCCCAACTCTTAACGGAAAGGCTCGAATCAACGTGCCAACAGGCACGCAATCAGGCACCATCTTACGTCTACGAGACAAAGGAGTTAAAAATATCCAAGGTTATGGCAAGGGGGACCTTCACATCCGTGTGATTGTGGAAGTCCCAACTCGTTTAAACTCAGATCAGAAAGCAAAACTTACCGAGTTTGGTGAACTCTGCGACGACAAAGTCAACCCAATGCGTGGCTCTTTTTTCGAAAAGGCCAAGAAGTTTTTTAGTTAATTCACATAATATGCATCGCTTTTTTATTCATCCTTCAGAATGCAATAATAGACCTCTCGTGCTCAACGAAGCCGAAGCAAAACACGCGCGCTCCGTTCTAAGGCTTCGTGAAGGAGACCGCGCAATCGTACTCAACGGGGAAGGTAAAGAACTGTTGTGCGAAGCTCAGGAAGTGCGTAGTAATTCAATAAAATTAAACGTAATCCAAGAGAACAGAATCCCCCCTCTAAATTTTGAAATCACTCTATACCAAGCTATTACAAAGGGGAAAACGATGGATATGATTATTCAAAAAGCTACCGAACTGGGAGCAAGCAAAATTGTCCCAGTGCTCTCTGATCGATCAGTTCCCGATTGGGACAAAACTAAATCAGTCGCTAAAGTAGAAAAATGGAAGTCGGTTTGTATTGAATCAATTAAACAATGCGGTTCAGCCTGGATACCTAAGATAGAGCTGCCAATGAAAGCTAGCGAAGCAATTAATGATTCACGTAAATCTGAAATCTCGCTAATCGCAACATTACAATCTGACGCCAAACATCCACGTGTACATATTGATTCATTTTGTTCAGAAAAAGGGAGCAAGCCAAAGAAGTTAGCTATTTGGGTGGGCCCTGAAGGTGACTACACTCCAGCAGAAATTAACATGATAAGAACAACAGCACTTCCTATATCCCTCGGCCCTCTGGTCCTGCGCAGTGAAACCGCCGCTATATACTGTTTAGCATTTCTTAACTACGAGCTGCAACCTCGGCCCTAATAATATCACCCGCATTGAGCTAAGACTTCTTTCATATAGCTTAAACTATCCCGAGCTATTCTTTTAGGCCCCTCTTCAAAATTAAACACTTCAACTGAAGCGAACCCATCATAGTTAACCTCTTTAAGGGATTTGAATATAGGAAAAAAATCAACCTCACCAAAACCCGGCCCTTTTAGGTTAGCATCGTTACAATGAAAATAAGCAAAATCAGGATGAGAGTCTTTAATGATTTCCGGTATAGATTTCAGTTCTGAACACATTGCTTTGACATCTAAAATAATTTTAAAGGCATTACTTTCACATTGCCTAACAAATTCAATCGCCTGCTCAGCCGTATTAATGAAATCGGTTTCAGAAGGAGCTAAAGGTTCAAAACAAATAATCACACCCTTATCCTCAGCCCTCTTAATTGCAGGCATGAAAGTTTCTTTAGCCAAGTCCCAAGCCTGCTCAAAACTCACCCCAGGGAGAAGATTACGTAACTTAGGTGAACCAACTACAATTTTTCCAGCTCCTAAATCAGAACAAAAATCAACCAAATCACAAAAGTAATCAGAAGTCTTTTGACGTATAAAGGGATCCGTATGTGTCATATATAAGCCTTCTGTCTTAATCAGAACCCAATGAATAGCAGAGACCATAATACCATTATCAATAGCCAGCTTACGGATTCGATCACGCTCTGAGAGAGAAACTTCTGTAACATATTGAGCTAATGTGAATGGCGCAATTTCAATAGCATCATAACCAGTTTCAGCAACAAAACGAATCGAATCATCAATAGTCCAACCATCAAAGACCTCGTTACAAATTCCAAACTTCATAAATATTGAAAGGGAAACATGCACAATCTAAGCACCTGAGACAAGATTCAGATATATTAAATCTTAATTAAAAATAAATCAGAAAAAATAATTATTGATAACTGATTCGACACATTACACCAGCATCGTTATTTTGAATCTCTTTTATTGAAGAACATTTATTCAAAATTTACTAGCGTACTTCAGGTCCGGCCAGACGACATTGATATGAACCAACATGTTCATTCCAGCCGTTATCTGGACTATGTTCTAGCCGCAAGATTCGACCAAATGGAAAGATGCTATAAAATGTCGATGCAGTCATTTTTAGAGGCCGGGCTAAGCTGGGTTATCAGAACATCTCATATTGAGTTTATTCGACCACTTCAGCTTAATGAGCACTTTTCCGTTACTACTAATATTAGCAGCCTCTACAGCCGAGGCGTAAATATAGAATTTAAAATAAATCGAAAACAAAACGATAAACTCTGCAGCAAGGGCTATCTTGACTGTTCACTTATCGATATAAAGTCAGGACGCTCAAAAACTATTCCAGATAAAATAAAAAAACTTTACGAGATTTAAAATGGAAAAACGCAAACTAGGAAATACGGAACTAAACCTACCAGTGATCTCCTACGGGGCTTCTTCACTAGGCCAGGAATTTAGAAAAATTAGTATTAACGATGCCCTCAAATCATGCCGCACTGCAATAGATCTTGGCATGAACTTCATCGACACTTCCCCTTTTTACGGCCGCGGAATGAGCGAAGTTTTGCTGGGGCAAGTACTGCGAGATATTCCTCGCGATTCATTTCACATCGGCACAAAGCTAGGTCGTTACGACCTTCAGCATTTTGACTTCTCTGCTAAACGTGTTACCGAAAGTGTTGACGTCAGCTTACACCGAATGGGAATAAACCATCTAGATATTATTCTTTGCCACGATATAGAATTTGTAAATATGCAGCAGATCGTTGACGAAACAATCCCAGCAATACAAAAAATAAGAGACCAAGGTAAAGTTCGTTACATCGGCTTCTCAGGCTACCCAATCAAGATATTTCCATTTATATTAGACCAAATAGATATTGACGTTGTGCTCTCTTACAATAATTACCATTTACAAAACACAAAATTCTCAAAAATATTTCCATACTTAAAGAAAAAGAGTGTTGGAATTATGAACGCAGGCCCCTTCTGCGCTAGACTTCTAACAAATTCATCATTACCTGAGTGGCATAAGGAACCAGAAGTAGTGCGCACCGCGTGTAAAAAAGCTGCAGAACTCTGCACAGAATACGGAGTAGATATTGCTCAATTAGCCATCCAATTTTGTGCAGCAAATAAGGATATATCTACAACAATTGCTGGCAGCGCAAATCCAGAAAACGTCAAAAACTGGGCGAAGTGGGCTGAAACTCCAATCAATGAAGAATTACTTAAAAGAGTCCTCACAATTCTTGATCCGATTAAAGACATCGGACACATTGAAGGACTTCCAGAAAACAACTAATCAATTTTAACTCACATATAAGGGAAGAAACAAATCCCACCAAAATAATTTATCAAAATCTATTGACGAATAGCATAGCAAACCGCTACTTTTTCCGCCCCTCGGCATTCCTGAGTAGCTCAATGGTAGAGCGGTTGGCTGTTAACCAATAGGTTGTAGGTTCGAGTCCTACCTCAGGAGCCACTTCATTTATTCGTGCTCACGATATTAATTTAATCACTAAACAATGAAATATCACAACCAATAGTACCCTCTAAACTTTTTAAATAGTTACTACTCTTAATGAATTTTAATTGTTTTTGAAGGACAGCTAAGCGATCAGTTAACCCGAGTCTGTCAGACTCTATTCGGTGAGATTCTTTAGATAAGTAATCTTTTATATATTCCGATTGAAGAGATAAGTAAGAAGCATCCTTTCCTTGCTTCACCACAAGTCGTTCTTGATACCATGATTGCTCAAGTATTTTATTTGGATCAAATAAATCTCTAATTGAAGAATCTGATATACTTTTACCCTCGTAGTGCCCATGCGACATTATATGCAATAAAGCTTTTAATGGTGGAATAGCCTTTTCCACAGAGCCATCATCAAAGTACAAATCAGCAATACGCTTTTGAGTTTCAATAATATTAGTAATGCCATCAACATAATCAGGCATACCTTGCAACTCGGGCTTCAACATATCCTCAGGGACAACAGAATCAGGATTCGTAAAAACACGACCAAAGAAATCGAGCACAAATTGCCGAGTTATTCGATAGCCTAAACGACTAGCCTCAACTAATTCACCCTCATATTCAAAGTCTTCGACCTTGGTAAGATAACCTTCGGAAATAAGATAATCAGCTTGCCTTTCTTCTTCAGACATTCTCGCCCAAATCTCAGGTATTAGCAGACTGATATCATGATCTACTCGATATTTTGGCCCTATATAGCCAGCAGCTGTACTAAAGCAATCATCACCAGTTAACATAAAACTTATAAGTGCATTATTCAAATCAACCACAGGCAAAAGGGCATTAAATGGACCTTTAGTTAAAGCCCCTTCAGAACCTGCTCCAGTTGTCGAAGGCGACTTACCTGTCAACGAACTAACAAAATCCATAAAAAGCTCAGGCAACTGCTGATAATGAATAGGACTAAAAACTGCAAGCGCTCGTATTCCGGCATTATGATCTGGCGGATTATTTCGACGCCCCGCCAAAACTGCATCAACCGGAACATGAACCGCTTTGTCAAGCGGCACACGACGATAAAGCCTTGTGCCTAAGGCTGCCAAATAACTACTTTTACGATCTTCAACATCAGGTCTGTTTTGCAGATAACGTGGGTTTTTAGTATTTTCACCATTAACAATTCGAGGTCTGGCTGTAGACAACATGAAGCCCCGATC
>Ga0115011_10001944_pt1 | contig 14555 bp, 27 predicted proteins | sample TroAtlMetagenome_2_FD_88705 | JGI IMG/M metagenome (GOLD analysis project Ga0115011, IMG submission 88705) | Marine eukaryotic phytoplankton communities from Atlantic Ocean - Tropical Atlantic ANT8 Metagenome | ecosystem: Environmental > Aquatic > Marine > Oceanic | place: Tropical Atlantic...
ATTATCTGGCTCTGAATACGGAGTAGGACCTACTTGATCCTGTAGTGAAGCGGTCATCACGCTAGCCTGTCACGCTGGTATCACGAGTTCAAATCTCGTCAGGATCGCCTTGACCTTGGATGTCTTTAAACTCACCAAGTTTATGTAGGACTGCGGTTCGATTCCGCACATCTCCACTGCGGGGATGCACTGGTTCTCGACTGCATAGGCTAATTGAGAATAACTCTCAACAACATCGTTTCATTCCGCAGGACTGCCGTAGCTGTTTGAGCTACTGCACTCTGAGCGTATGCCCTACATCTGTGGGGTTTTTTATTACCTACATTAGAATAGTTATATCTATTGTTGAAGAGGAAATTTAATGGCTGAGTATGCGGTCACTGATTCTCGTTCGGACGAGTATAAAGCTAGAGCCCAGGAATTCTTTAATCGCTGGGGCCTTGATCGGAGTCGTCCTGAAAAATGGACAGAGTCAAGAGATCACTTCTCTGAGGAGGACAAGGATCTATTCCTGAGAGGCGACCATCTTCCTGAATCGATGCAAAACGACGAAGGCTTTTATATGGGTCGTCAAACTCGTGACCTATCTAAGATGAACGAGGATGAATACTACACAGGAGCACAGAAAAACGAAGTTAATCAGGCTATGTCTGAACTTGGTATGGAAAGTAACGATAGTGATCTAAAAGGCGGTAGAGTTCTCAGTCATTTGTTTCAAAAACATATGGATAGTATGCCCAAACCTGCTGAACCTGTTGTAGATAGCGATAAACTAGCAAAAGCTAAAGAGCGTGTACAGGGATGGGACAACAAAAGTTGGTCTGGTGACAGAGCTAAAGAAATCTTTAGTCCATCTAATGAACAAGCTTTGAATATAGCTCCAGCTGAAAATACACAGAATCAAAGCTATGATGCGCGGGATAAGTACACTGGACCTAACACTCCAGAAAGTAATGCTATACTAAATGCTTATAAAAAAGAATTTGCTAAAAACTTCTCTCCCGACGGATTAGACATGACTAAAGTTAGTATCACTTAGATTTAATAGAATAGTCATATCTACTAACTAAATAACTAACGATATGTCATCCCAAACAGAAGATAAACTCCTTACAATTGCTAAGGATAGAGCTACACGTAATAACGGGATACTTCATAGTGCGCCTAAAGAGTGGGAACATAGCTGGACTGGCTTGGAACGTGACGGCTGGGTACGAGACACGATTAAAGGTGCTTATACAGGATTTGGAGGAAGAGAAGCTACTGACACAGAAGTAAGTGACTGGATGCAAGCAGGTAGAGATAATAGTGATGGCACCCTTGATGGAGCACTAAGTTTCATTGAAGCGAATATTAAAAAATCACTTAAAAATGATATCACCGAGCTAGATGAAAAGGAGCCTATTAAAGACAGTTCTCATATAGCAGAAGCTAAAGGACGTGTAAAGGGGTGGCAGGATAAGAGCTGGAGTGGTGAACGTGCTGAGGAAATCTTTAGTCCCTCTAATGAACAAGCTTTGAATCCACCTCCAGCTCCAGCTGAAAATACAGAGAATCAAAGTTATGACGCACGGAATAAGTACACTGGACCTAACACTCCAGAAAGCAATGCTGTACTAAATGCATATAAGGAAGACTTTGCTAAAAACTTCTCTCCTGCAGAATCTAACCTGACTAATGCGTTCAATCAAACTGATCTTAATCAGCAGAAGGAAACCGTACCTGGTCAGTCATCACAAGCACAGTCACAACAAGAAGATAAGTTCCTCAGAAATGCTAAAGCTCAGAATCTGCTGAATGTTTAATAACTATAATTAAAGTATTGCTTTAATTTTTAATATGCCTACCTATCTACCACAACAAGTGTGGGGCGACGGTCCTAATATCAGTGACGCCGATAGGGCTAAGTACTTTGATGAGGAAAAAGGACCTAAAAGTCACCACGACTCAGCTTGGAAATTAAAAGATGGGTACGAAGTTAGATCTCTAGGTAAGGGTGAGAAGCCAAGTAAGCTCAATTCATTGGCAACTTATACCAATGACTTCGATCCCCTGCATGATGAATACGACGCTAACAGTGACAGAGATAATTACGGAATCTTTAAAACATACCCACGTCAAGAATCTACCGATTCAGCACCTCCAGCTGATACAGCTCCTGAGCCAGAGGCTGCTCTTGAGACCCCGCCTAATAAATCTACTGTAGATAGCTCTCACCTAGCACAAGCTAAGGACCGAGTAAAGGAATGGGAGAACAAAAGTTGGTCTGGTGAACGAGCTGATGAAACCTTTGACTTCACTGATGATAGATTTTTAAATGATTCCAAACAAGCACCTGAAGAGCCAAATGCAAAAGCTAACGATTTACTTGATAAATATAAAAATAATATAATTGGATCAGCTAGCGCATTTATTCCCACGTAATCTAGACCTTATATAAAGGTATGGATTGTTTTGTAAATTACTATAATTATATTAAGGAATTCATTTAATAATAGCTATGCCCGTTAGACAAGGATTCTTAGACCAAAAGGCAATAAAAGCACACAACACAGCTTGGGCCAAAGATGAAGCATGGAAAGATACCAGAGGTGGACTTAATCCAGATGTATTCAAAGACGTAGATAATGTCACACGTCAACGACTGCGTGATTATCAAGTAGGTCCTTCTGTGCTTAAAGGAGATAAGATGAAAAATCATCTTGGCCCCTTTCAAATAGGTATGTGGGGTGACGGAGTACATGGTGCAGCAGACAAAAACTCTTTGCACAAGTTCGAGTGGGGCGGCGAAGCAGGACAAAAGAGAGCCCATAATCGCGGCAGTGTCCAACAGGCTGTCTGGGAATCGGGACTTTCTAATATTGGAAATAAAGACCAGTTAAATCAATTCCTTGATAGAGCTGATGCTGTAAAAGCTAAACATGGTGATTTCTTAAAAGATGGCTGGACTTCAGAAGCCATCATGTTGATGCGTGAGAATCCTCAACAAGCACAAGCACCAGCACCTAAAGCTCAACCTGTAGCTAAGAAGCCTGAAACTACTCCAGAACCTATTAGAGATAGTTCTCACCTAGCAGAGGCTAAAGAACGTGCTGGTAATTTTAAAAATGAAGCCTTCAATCCAACTGCACATAATCCTGATACATTCGATAAACGCAAAACTGAATCAAAGCTCGCTACAGACTACGACTTCACAGGAGGGGCTAGTAATCTAATGACCAATGTGGTTAGTAATAAGCCATCAGCTAGTACTAAACCTGCTAAGCCTGATAAACCTGAGCCTTCAACAAGCAGTTCTTCTACAGATAATAAGTCACCGTATAAGAAACCATTCACTGACATGACTAATCTCCCGTCAACTCCTACCTCTGGATTCATTAAATAAAGAATTCAATTAATTAACTAATTACTCTTAACTAGCAGTCAATACATAGACTAACACTAGAATCTGAGCATAGTATTGTATATAATTAATGTATATGAATTCATTTAATAATAGCCATGCCTGATCAATGGAGAATAAATAAAAGAAACGAACACAGAAAGGCCAACACAGCTCATGGCTCAAAATGGCATGACTGGTCTCCTGAAGACAAAGGATTTAACACAGAAGCCTTTAAAGACTTAAGTACCGAAGATTACAGAAGACTTAAGACATTAGGACTAGGACCTGGTCAGCTTAGTCACGGTAAAGCGGATGACCCGCTTAGAGAGAATGCGTTTAGTAATTACTGGGGTGATGGAAATTATGGAGACACAGCCGGTATTGAAAATATCCGGCGCAGTTCTAGTAATCGTGGTATTTGGGAGAATGCTGTTCAAGCTACAGGTAAATTCAACATCAAAAATTCTGATGAGCTTATGGGCTTTGTCTCTGAAATAGAGAAATATAAAGCTGATAACGCTGACTTCATGAAAGAAGGTGACCTCACTGAAAAAGATGTATGGAATCTAGCAGAAAACTGGAATAAAGCAGAGCCTGTTGCTGATCAGCCAGCACCTAAAGCTGTAGCTGAGAAGCCTGAAGGACCTATTACACAGAGTCCTCACCTAGCAGAGGCTAAAGAACGTGCTGGTAATTTTAAAAATGAAGCCTTCAATCCAACTGTACATAATCTTGATACATTCGATAAACGACAAACTGGCTCAAATAATGTTCAGAACTATGACTTTACAGGAGGAGCTAGTAATCTAATGTCCAATGTGATTAGTAATAAGCCATCAGCTAGCACTAAACCTGCTAAACCTGCTAAGCCTGACCTTCCAGTAAGCAGCACATCCACAGATAATAAGTCGCCGTATAAGAAACCGTTTACTGACATGACTAATTTCTCGTCAACTCCTACATCTGGATTCATTAAATAAAGAATTCAATTAATTAATTAATTACGACAATCATATTGAGTACTGAATTATGAGTGATAAACCATTAACACCTGAAGAGGTGCAAGCAGCAGCTGACAAGTTCTTCCCGCTCTTCACGATTGTGCTGAAGGACATGCCTAAAGGATCAAGCACCGAGGACACCCTCAAGGTGCTGGAGACCGTTTGTAAGCTTGCACATAAGCAGCGGGAACAGAAGAAGCTGGAATCCTTTGGGTTCCTAGAGCACGACACGGTTCTTTAAAACCACGTAGAAGTGCGGCTGGCTAATCACTGTGCTGAACTACCTTTTGACGTAAAGCCACACTAAACCACGTTCTTTCTATACCCTTTCTATTTTAAATCAGAGTGTATTAAAAAAGAAGAATATAAGAGAACTAGTGCGGTTAATGCGGTTTGTGGTGCATATTTAGCTGAAATCCACTGCACCCGTTGAGGTCTGCCAAACCACACTACTTATGCGGTTTCACAGATCGGCACATAAGCACTTCAGCCGAAGGTCAGGCAACGATACTCCTGATTTGCCTGTTTATACGTGCGGTGGCAGTGTGCTGCTACTGTTTCATTGAATACCTTCTCAAGGACACTCTTTCATGCGCCGTGTGTCCTTCGACATCAGAGACGACTGTCATCAGACAATGAAACTGTTCTGCGCCAAGCGGAATATGACGGTTAAAGACTTCTATCTACAGGCTGGTAGAAGGTTCCTTTCAGAGGAGTCCACAGACGCTGAGAAGGCGTTATGGCCTAACTGCTTTGAGTCAGAGGAATGCATGGATGAAGACGGAATCCAAGAACAACAAGAAGAAAAATAACCACTAATAAACATTACCACATCACCACATCTGGCCAGGCGTCCTTTGAATCTTATATAAAATGTACTCTAATTAATCTTTTGGTAGCATTCCCTACCTGATTCCTTGTGATAATAGCTAAATAATCAGATTTTTGTGGTGATTACCACATTGCAACATTATGCCTGAATTACATAATGTAGTAACTAATACATTTGTAACGATAACCATTCTCGTAAACTCTATCTGAACTAAAGCAAAGCCATGGCTTCCAAGAAAATTACTATAACGATGCCAGAATGCTGCCATAGAAGAACACGTATGTTTTGTCTCACAAATTCAGTGACATTACAAGCTCTGCTGCTTAAAGCTTGTGAGGACTATTTGGATCTCCACGACACAGCTTGTGATTTACCTGAGTGCCATAAACATAATTTAACCAGTTAGCTGGTAAACCTTTTTCCCATTTATATGCATTAAAGTTAAACCTTTTATTAGTCTTTGTAAATAACAACTAGACAGATTCAATACAGCCTATAACTTCGTGTTTGTCACCTAGCGACTAAGCATCGGATTAGCCAGCGTTTCCTTGAAACACCTGTTACTGATCCGCTCTATCTCCATGGTGTACACCACAGATAGTGTTAAAGGCCCTAGCAAAGCCTGCCGGTCCCGCTAGGTTTCCAACTGAACCACTCATTGCGACCTATCGGTCGCTATCTCGATTGATGTCCTATATCCACGACACACAATGCCCGCAGAATTCACTAGCGGATGGTTTGGTAACAACGAACGCGCTTGGCACAACCAAGGTGTTGTTACTGAAGGAACGCTGCCTGCGAGGGAAGCGTTTGAAACAGCAAATGCACTTTTCCAAGTTGAAAAGCGTGAGCTTCAATACCCAGTTTTTAGAGATCCAAACATCGTTGGTGTTGAACCAGCAGGTGTCTTCGGAGTTGTCCGAACTGATACCCAATCTCTCCTCGGCGTTGTCAGTGAAGCGTACGAAGTTGTTCAAAACGAATCCCTCCTACGCATGGCGGAGTTCATCCGAGAAGAGGCAGACATGGACAGCGTCGTCGTACTTAAAGGTGGAGGCAAAATCGCCTTTACCGCCACACTCCGTGGTGCGACAGAGGAAGTCCTCCCTGGCGACAAAGTCTTCAGGCGTTTAGTTGGCTACTTAGGGCACGACGGCAAGACTGGTTGCGGTGCAATCTTCACCAACGTGAGGGTTGTATGCGCCAACACTCTTGCTGCTGCTATGCGTGAAGGAAATAAAACTTCCATCATCCATAAAAATGGAGCCAACAATAGCTTTGACAACCTAATTCAATCGATTGATACGGCACGTCAAACTTTCGCTGTAGAAATTCAAGCAATGCGAGAGCTTGCTGAATATCAAATGAGTACTCACGACTTTAGGTATTTCCTGGAGCAGGTTTATGCGAAAGATCTTAAAGGCGACAAGCAGCTTGAGGACCTCAAGAAATATGAGCAAATCAAACGTGCTTCCTCTGTTGGCTTTGGCTCAGAGATTAGTGGAGTTAGAGGAACCCTTTGGGGAGCCCTTAACGCAGTAACTGAATTTGAGACTTCCACTAAGCGTGGGAATCAGAAGAGCAGGTTCATGAAGGCTAACTTCGGAACTGGTCTAACTACTTCTGCCCGTGCCTTCGCAGTTGCTCAAGATATGGCTTACGCCTAAGCCTCAAAGTTAATAATTAACACCTAGACTTTAGATTGCTGCAATAAGTAGCAGTCTAAAGTATATTTCTTATAAGTAAATGAAGAAACTACTATATGTCTTGCCAATTCTTTGCTCTATTCTCCCGGCTCAAGCATCGGCAATATTTAGAACAAATGCTAGCTGGTATGGCCCTGGTTTCCACGGAAACCTGACTGCCAACGGTGAGCGGTATGACCAGCACGGAATAACCGCTGCTCATAAGACATTACCTTTCGGTACACGTCTAAAAGTCTGTAACGAAATTAATGACCTTTGCGTTGATGTACGTATCAATGACCGTGGCCCATACATTGCTGGACGTGGTCTTGACCTATCACGAGGAGCTGCTGAAGCTATCGGAATGATTGATCCAGGTGTTGTGCCTGTGACGTTTGAATTTCTATGAAAGGCGTCAAGTTAGGTAGACATATTTACTTCCTCGCTAATGAGGAAGGTATAGGAATTATGTTCATGTACGGAGGTAAGCACCGAAGGCATGTATCAATTGAAGATCAAAACGACTTCAAATTCTGGCTAAAACAATTTCGCCTGCTTGAAGACAAGAGCCATTTTGACTGGCGCTAATAAACCACACTACTATTTCTAATTATGTGTACTGACAATAACCAAGCCCATATGATCTCCAGCATCGTCAGAAGCGTTGCTATTGCTACAATCTTCGTTCCTTTAACACTAGGCTTGGCCGGAGGTGTTAACAGGCTACTTGATAAGGCAGAAGACACTACATCCAAGTCAGCACAACTGGCACAAATGAAATCAGACCTTGCTAAGGACTGCCTTTCTTGGATGATGTCTAAGAAGGATACTAAGGTGGAGCGTCAGGCTGAGACAGCGATTGACGAATTCTTCGATGGATCTGTTGCTTATGAAGAAGTCTGTGAATGGGTGCTTAATTAAGTAACTTTAATTAGCTCTCAATTGTTATCAGATCAACATAAAATAAAGGAAGTTTGAAATAGAAACTATGTCCCATACCAGTAGAGCCTTACCTTATAACGGCTCTGGAATTCGGCATCCTCAGCGACTAAATCAACTCAGACAATTAAAAGCAATCGAAGCGGATGAACGCGTGCTTGGTTTTAACATAAGCCCACATAATCGTATTCATAAGAATACCCAAAGTGAATACGACGATTTGACACCAAGTTCCGCCGCAGAGGTTCACATTAGTTAATTAAACTGTATAAGTAGGAGTAACCAATCTCCGAGTTTTACCTTCTTACAACACCACTAATTTATTATGGCTTCAACATCACTAATGCCTCGGAGTAACACTCCTGAGGCTACGTGGGAGTCTTTCTGTAAGTGGGTAACTAGCACCGACAACCGCCTCTACGTAGGTTGGTTTGGGGTGCTAATGATCCCCTGCTTACTGACTGCTACCACCGCATTCATTATTGCCTTTATTGCCGCACCGCCCGTAGACATCGATGGAATCAGAGAACCCGTTGCCGGATCCCTTCTTTACGGGAACAACATCATCAGTGGGGCCATCGTCCCATCTTCCAACGCAATTGGACTGCATTTCTACCCAATTTGGGAAGCTGTCTCGCTTGACGAATGGCTGTACAACGGCGGCACGTACCAACTCGTCGTATTCCACTTCCTCATTGGTATCTCTGCTTACCTGGGACGACAATGGGAACTTAGCTATCGACTAGGTATGCGCCCTTGGATTTGTGTTGCTTACTCAGCACCACTGTCTGCCGCATTTGCTGTGTTCTTTATCTACCCAATCGGCCAAGGAAGTTTCTCTGACGGTATGCCACTAGGTATCTCCGGTACGTTCAACTATATGTTCGTATTCCAGGCAGAGCACAATATCCTGATGCATCCATTCCATATGCTCGGCGTTGCCGGTGTATTCGGTGCTTCTTTATTCAGTGCTATGCACGGCTCGCTTGTAACAAGCAGCTTGATTAGAGAAACCACTGAAAGTGAGAGTCAGAACTATGGCTATAAATTCGGTCAAGAGGAAGAGACTTATAACATTGTCGCTGCTCACGGTTACTTTGGTCGTCTTATTTTTCAGTACGCCTCATTTAACAATAGCCGTAGCTTGCACTTTTTCCTTGCTGCTTGGCCCGTTGTTTGTATCTGGTTCACCGCGTTAGGTGTTTCAACCATGGCATTTAATTTGAATGGCTTCAACTTCAACCAGTCAATTCAAGATGCACAAGGTAGGATCGTTCCTACTTGGGCAGACGTTTTAAACCGTGCCAACCTCGGTTTTGAGGTCATGCACGAAAGAAATGCCCATAACTTCCCACTAGATCTTGCTTCGACTAGCAGCACTCAGGTCGCACTAAAAGCGCCCTTAGTAGGCTAAAAATGGCTATCTAAAAATAGGGGCCTCACACACGAGGCTCTTTTTTTGTCTGTCCCTATATAAAATAAATATAGATACGGAGAAATCTAATGTCCCTCACTGTTGAGGAAAAGCGCGATGTGTTGTATGCCATAAAGCATTTTCAAAATCACCACATCTCACCAAGTACTGATCGCTACACCTATTTCACACATATTTTAGAAAAAATCGAGCACGATGATGAAAATATTCTTAGACACTGCTGTTCCCTCAACGATCGAGAAGCACTTCTCATCGGGGCTGATTGATGGTGTAACCACTAATCCATCCCTGATCCTGAAGGCTGGAGAGAAGCCTGATGACATCTATCAAGCCATCAAAGATATTGGTGTTCCAGATATCTCCATGGAAGTTAGCGGTGACGCTGACGAAATGCTTAGTGATGCACATCGTCTTGCAGATAAATTCGGTGACGTTGCAACCATTAAAGTCCCTTGTACGCCTGATGGTCTCAAAGTTTGTAGGAAACTCTCTAAAGAACTGATTGGAACAAATGTGACGCTGGTATTCACAGCAGCACAAGCAATCCTTGCTAGTAAAGCTGGTGCTACTTATGTCTCACCATTTGTCGGCAGACTTGACGATCAATCCGTAGCGGGGCTTGAAGTAGTCCGTGCTATCTCTGACCTATATAAGATCCACCGACGCCCTACACAGGTCCTAGCGGCTTCTATACGCAGCGTTCAGCGTGTTGTTAGATCCTTCTACAACGGCGCTGAAATTGTAACGATGCCACCTTCTATTTTTAAGCAGATGTACAAGAGTATCTTGACAGATGCTGGATTAGAAATCTTTAGTCAAGATCTCAAGATGACTAAACGCAACTAAGTATTTACACTGCTAATATTAAGAAGGTTACGAAACTTAACATAATGACGACAATTACAGAAGATGGCGGCAGAACTAATATCTACGCCAAAGAACCACGCATGTATTACACCACTGATTACGGAACTCCTATGGAAAACGCTGAAAAAACTAACGGACGAGCAGCAATGATGGGCATTATGTTTGCCTTCGCTTCGTATGCAGCTACAGGTCAAATCATTCCTGGCCTATTCTAAAATGGCACCTATATTTCTTGTTCTAGCCGTCTGTTTAACAGCTTCACTTCTATCAGTAATGATTACTGATGATGGACTAAATAATGATAGCTAAAATTAAATAAGTTACAAGGGAGGTTATGCCATCCATAGACTTCCCACCACCAATAAGACTTCCTCCTCCAGTTGTTGCACCACAAAGACCTATTGGGCTCCCAACATTTCAAGTACCTGAATGGCAACCAGTTCCTATTTACCGTGACCAAGTACCAGGTATTGGAAATGTAAACGGATCTGATAACGAGGACGAAACTAAAGAAGAAGAAGTTCAAGAAGAGGAAACCGAAACCAAACCAGAACAAGCACCAGTAAAGCCACCGCCGGTAGAACTACCAACACTTCCACCGATACCAATACCGGAAGCAGTCATACCTGAGACAGAGATGGTCAATGAAGTGACTATCCCGATTATCAATATCGATGTACCACTACCGAAGACTGAAATAGTAGTCATTGCAGTTACTACTGCTGGTGTTGCTGCTATTGCATCTGTTGGTGGAACAATGGTTGCCAATCAAGTTTTCAGGCAACTAATAAAAGTATTCAAACCATTATTCAAAACTATTCTGAAGAAACTGATGAAGGCTCGAGGGAAGGAGCTTCCATCGTGGGCACGAGAACGTCGGTCTCAGAAGTATCAGCGGGTGAAGGGTCCAACAAAATAGGACTACCTTCCGGCTTCGATAACTCTTCTGGATCTACTACAGGAGCTGCTGCAATTGGAACGATATCTGCACAGATTGGATAGAACGGACTGGCAGGGAGGATCTGAAACCCTGCCTTATAAATATTGATGCACTCTTTGATGCGAACTAACTCATAGTCCAACCGTGATTTATCTAACTGTCGTCTGCCTAACTCTTTGCAAATCTCTACCGCACTACCATCTAAAGGCATGGATAGGCTGATCTGCCCACCATAACTTGCACTCGTAGCATAGGAACTAGCCATGCTCTCTGTCTGTAGAACATACGGAGCAAAACTTATAACTGGACCATTACAAAAATGACCCCGACTGAATCCCTGAGTGCTTAATGAGCCTTGGTTAATCTGCACTGCTTGATTGGCTACTGATCCGGTGATCGCAGCATTAGGCTGAGCACTAACATTAGTGGTATCACTTGCGAAACAAGGAGTAGAAAGAACTACTGCGAGAACACTGATAAGGTATTTGTAACCGAATCGGTCTCGATTGTCCTGTCTATATCGATTGTTTCGATCAGGCCAGCAGCTCTTGTAGTAACTTCTAATTCCCATGGCAAGGCTGTGTCAACGATCTCAAACTGAACACCAGTTGCATTAACGGTAGTAGCTGCTCCATTTGCATCTACTGATTTAATGTTGTCACCACTCCATACACTGATAGCTGACCCAAATCGTTCTGTTTCAACTACTTCTGTAATTTCCTGAGTTGTTGTGACTGTCTGCGTCATTGAGCCTGTTGTGAAATTAGGCGTAACTGACTGTGCAGAAACAGGTGTTGCTATGAGTAATAATAGAAAGAGGCGGTACATCTTTTACATAAGTATAAGCAACTACCTTATTGTATCTTTAATATGTCATGGAAGAACCAAAAAAGGAACCGGGTCTATTTAAAAAGCTGAAACAATCAGTTGATGATAAGGAAGAACAGCTGACAATTCTGTCTACATTTGTCCGGTTGGGAATTCTAATATGGAGTGGCGGAATATTAACGCTTGCTTATATACAGCTACCACCAGCCTTAGGGATACCTGAACAGAAGCTAGATCCAACCTTCATTGCAAGTGTATTTACTGGAGTCTTGGCGACCTTTGGTGTCCAAGCTGCTTCTAAAAAAGGTAACGGAGGTGCTGCAGGTACGGGTAACATAACCAAAGCAGACCTTGAGAAACTTATCGAAGCTGCACAACAGTCTGCCCCAACTCAGAAAATTCAAATCGAGCAACGTCCTATTAAAATAATTACCGAATGATGGGTTGCAATGCCGCCTATCGGCGGCTATATTTCAGAAGTGGGTACAAGAGTGCCCAGCGAACCCATATATCAAGACGGAATGAATATATCGAAGGAAGATCTGACAGAGCTGACTGAACTCATTGAAGATTCAGTTGAGTATTATTGTGATCAGCACAGGATCTCAGGCCAGCTGGCTTGGACCATTGTCGAATCACTAGGTACAGCAAAGCTTGCTGAACTCAAAGGCGAGCTTGCTGGAGTTTGATGGTGGAAATTAGACAGATCCACCAAGAACTGGACATGGTGGCCAGACGACTTGAAGATACCGGCGAATCACTTGGATGCTCTCGACTATTACTGTGGATCATGCTCAAGGCGCGTGCAGATAAAGAGATTGAAAAAGAAACACTAACCACAATTCAATCATCTAATGAATGATCAAAAAATGGTTGCCCTAACGGCAGCCGCTGCAGGTGTTGCGCTGTTTAATCCTTTGGGATGGGCAGCCTTTGCTGGACTACAGGCCTACTACTGGACCGAACGTCTGCTTGACAGTGACACCACTGACATACAAATACGTCCTATGAAGGACTCCGACTACGAATAACTTATTGCCGCCGGTTGGCGGCTCTATGTCCTTATGCCCTTCGGGGCTTCTGTTCCTTTATTTATACACAGAATGACCATCGTATCTACTGCTCCAACCACTACAGAAGAGTGTGGACTATCCACTGAACTTGTTAGTGAACTTGGAGGTAGCAACGCCGACGTATCAATGATGATCGGTGTTGGACTAGTTAAAGACTCTGATGCTGTTTACTTCCAATACATGGGAGATGACCGCAAATCTGCACTTGTTAAGCCATCGGGTAACCCACTGACCAGAATTGGTGATGTAAAGCTGACTGGCATTTCTATTGCTGAAGACGTAGGTGAATACAAAAGCACCAAACTAAATCTGTTCCTTACAACACCACAAACAGGCACCACGGTCATGCTGACTGCAGGCTTGACTACCATCTGGGCGCAGTGCATCCTCACTGGACTGATGGATGTATTCGCTAAGGGTCAGTTGACTATGAGCCTTACCTTTGACACTTGGAAAGGTAACTCCAAGATGAAGCCTTGCTTCGCAGCTGTACGTATCGGCTCACAGAAGATGAGTGACAACGGAATGTATGAAGCACTTCGTGAAGCTCGTAGTGACAAAGACGGTCTCAGAATAGAAGAACTCTGCCGTGACGCAGTTTCTGTAATTGCTTACACCATTAATCCTGAGGAAGCTGAGGTTACTATCGAGGAGGCACCTCAAGTTGAGGGTGACTATGAGCAAGACGAGTTCTAAATAGAATAGTGGTAACAGGCACGGTAATCCTGCCGTGCTTTATTTACTTAAGGAAATGAATAACCAATACTTAAAAATACTTGCTGTCTTAGCTGCCATGGTGCTCATTCCTGCCGGTATCGCTTGCGGTACTGAGAAGGATGAAACTACTGAGGCTTTATCTGAATTCAGTTGCTATGACTTGATGCAACCTTTATTGGAAGCTCAAAAAGCAGGTGTTATTACTACTGCCGAATTACTTCAAATCTGGGAAGATTGCGACGATTAAAATGAAAGACACTGTAGAAGTTCAAGTTTACGACCTATTCGATATGGTTTGTGATGCATACGTTGCATCATTAGAAAATCCACCATATCCAATCGCTTTCTACCTAGAGCGTATCAAGAACAACGCATATGGCTACTTGCCTGCAGAGAAACATGCAGACTTTGATGAGTACTTGAATAATAAAGATTACATGCCTGCATCCAACATCATCCTTGACACAAAATGACAGCAACAACTGCTGACTACACAACACCTATCACAAATCTGAATGGCTCTGACCCTAAAGTTCTTTTTAAAGAATGGTCATTAGCTAGGCACTCACTAATAACAGCACGAGAAGATCTACGTATGGCTACGTGCCACGGACGAGACTTCCAAAGCCAACCAACTGGCACTGTGTATAAAGCACTGGACGAGAAGTCTGAAGCTCTTCAAGCACTAGATGCTGCTATTGACCTAGCGACTGCTTGGGTAATGGTTCTTATGGAGGATTGATCATGGATGACCTTCCTTATGAACCTGTTGACCGTGATCGACAGGCCGAACGAGCACGCGCTGAAAAGCTGCCTGGTTATACAGAAGCAAGGGAGCTGACACCAGAAATTG
>Ga0115011_10001946_pt1 | contig 14553 bp, 12 predicted proteins | sample TroAtlMetagenome_2_FD_88705 | JGI IMG/M metagenome (GOLD analysis project Ga0115011, IMG submission 88705) | Marine eukaryotic phytoplankton communities from Atlantic Ocean - Tropical Atlantic ANT8 Metagenome | ecosystem: Environmental > Aquatic > Marine > Oceanic | place: Tropical Atlantic...
GACAACTGGTCATCTTATATGAAAATTCAAGTACAATGGGAAGAAGTTACCCCAAATAACTGGAAACCGATTCAAATTTCTAATGGCACAATCACTAGACCTAAATTAGAGTGGACTTGGTTTAATCTAGATCCAACAAATCCAAATGATGCAACAGAAGATCCCGATAATGATGGTGAGTGGGATTGCTCAATAGCCCCCTGCTCATATGTGCCATACAATAATTTCCAAGAATTCTATGCGGTAGTTAATGTAACCTTATCATCCCCTTCAATAGTAAGGGCTTCTTCTCTCTATGATTGTGGCGGAGAGATTGTTTCAGAATGGTGGCAATTAAGGGAATCACTACTAGGGACATGTTCTGGGACTACCTCAATATTTACAAATTATTTAAGAATGAATAGAAGTAGTGATTCAGATACACTTTATGCATTAATAATAGATGATAATGATGAGAGCTATGAATTGGTAAACTATAGTAATGACATTATTTATGTCAATGGTGCATGGACAGACAGTTACAACAGAATTACAGGAGATAAATTCCATCTTCCAAATATAGGATTAGGTGAATATCCGTATGGTTGGTGGATTTTAGACATAGATGGAGATAATATTGCAGATGGAACAGATCCAAAAAATTGGGACACCGATGGAGATTGGTTAAACGATTATTTCGAAATTAAAGACGATTTATTAGATGGAATAAGGGGTAACAGCGGATCCCCTATTCGTTATGATGATAGGACAACCTAGTTAAATCAATAATTATTCTAAACCATTGATGGAAGATGAAGAGTCGCATGATATGATTCCAAATCCCGGAGATTCCACAGAAAATAAATTACTTTTCTTACAAGAAAACATGGTCAACTTTGTCAATCAATATAATTTACCTATCATCGAAACATCACTGGTAATTTCTAAATATCTAAGAATTTTAACCGGGTCTCTAGTTGACGAAGCAGAAAAAAATAATGAAAATATTCCATCTGAAATTCTAAATCCCAAGGCAATAGAAAAAAATGAACAAAATTCTACTATAGCAGAATTTCCTTTGGAGTCTCTATTAAATCAGGTAGATAATGAAAGAATGGATATTTTTGACACAATAATTAGGACCATCATCAATTCTTCAGAATTAAATTTCACCAATGCAATTCTTCTTCTTAGAGACTGGGAATCAATAATACGTAGACAACTAGCTAACGCCACTAGTCCAGGTCATTTATTTAGTCCACTAGAATTACCCGATGATTTCTAAATTTTCTTTCGTCTCTGAGTCTGCTACAATTCCACTCGAAATCCAAACAGCATCAATAATAGACCATATGTATAAAATTGGCCACAATACAATAGAAACGATTAGAGGAAATTGAATAATAAACCAGTCAAATGCCTTTCTATGTTCCCGATTAAAATGCTGGCCGAGATATAGAAAAGGAACTAATGATAGGAGTATCGTAAACCATGGCCTTATTGCACCCCATGGTCCAACACCTCCACTTAATTCAGTCCAGATGATTGAAAGCACTCCCATAGTAGTAGATTTCTCATCTTCATCGACCTCAAGCTCCACTACAAACTCTTCCGCCACATATTATGCTATACAACTTTACAGATGAATTTGACGTATATATGATAAGAAATTGTATGAATAATTAAGAAATTGTAATTTACCAATATTATCTTCTAAATGATCAATCTTCCTCAAACCAATCACTCGGAATTCCATCAGAATTCATAGATAACTCATCTCCAAAAAACCTAGGGACTTCATTTCTACCATTATGCCAAGTCTCCTGCTCCAACCAATCTCCTAAGTCATCCCTTTCTAATGAAATATCAATTGTCCCTCCTAGTGTTCTATCACCAAGGATGAATGAAATCTTTCCCGATAGGGCTGATTGTCTGGAGATAGAAAAACTTGTTTTATTATTATCCAAATTAATAGTCATTGCATCAAATGCTGTATCCAATATCTTCTGCTTCCTTAATCCATCAAAAAATATATCTAGGGACTCTATTTTGCCCAAAATTACAAATTCATCTCTTTTCGATGGAAATTTCTCCTTTGTATATGACTCTTTATTATTCCAATCAGGAAAAAACACTCTAATTGCTTCCTCTATCTTCTCAACAATCTCAAATGATTGTACTTTACTAGAGACGCCAATTTTCAAATCCATGTATCTCGGACAATAGCTCTAGTCATGATTTCTTTGATTAGATGTATATTATTAAAGGAATATTTGAAACCTTTCTATTCAGACGAAATGTCATGAGTGAGCGTTCTACTATGATTGCTTTATCTCTACTTTTCTTACCTAGTCTAAGTTTAGTAGCAATTAGAATTTCTATTTCTCCATTTAGTGAAGCTTTAGCAAACGAACCATCAACAGAACTCATTGTCCATATTTCTGCATTACTGATTGGTCTATTTCTTCTTTGGAGATATAATTCTAGACACGATCACGAAGTTTTACGTTCTAAAGCTATATCTCGATTAAGTAAGACTTACAAACAAGAAGATAAAGGATTATGGGATAATAGTGATTCAACAATTAGGAAGTTAGAATCTCTTGCATATTCCGACATTAAAGGTAGGAAGGCATCAAAAATACGGAGTAAAATGAACAGCACAGTAGGTAAAATTAATCAAGAATCTCCCGAATTAAATCTTACTTCCAAAGAGACAGAAAATTTTGATATTTCTATAGATGGAATTGAAATCGAAAAAGCTGAGGAATCTATTAATCAACCCAAAATAACTTTAAGAAATAAAATTATGTCAAAAATCGAATTACTTATTCAGAGAACTGCACAACGTCGAACTATTAAAAATAATGAAAATAAATCTAAATCTGAATTAATTTGGGATGTCCCCGAACCATCAAATTCATCAAATCAACATGAATTTTGTCCAAAATGTCAATCAGTCAATCCCCCAAATACAAATTACTGTTCTTCTTGCGGTTCTTACTTATTCTAATGGGAACGATTGAAAGCACTCGGTATGGGCCCTTGTCCCGAAGCATATGGCAGCCAAACGAGATTATTATGAAATTCTCGAATTGGAAAAGGATGCAACAGCAGATGAAATTAAGAAATCCTTTAGAAAATTGGCTAGAAAATATCATCCCGATAAAAACCCAGATGACCCAGAAGCAGAGAAAAAATTCAAGGAAATGCAGGAAGCTTATGCGATATTATCTAATCCTGAAGAAAGAAGGAAATATGATATGTTTGGACATAATAGACCAGACGGTTCTCCGTTTGGACCAAGCGGTTTTCAAGGAGTGAATATTAGTTTCGATGAAATATTTGGTGGTGGCTTTGAGTCTATTTTCAGTCAATTCTTCGGTTCGTCTCAAAGAAGAAATAATGAAGGATCAGACTTACTCTATCACCATTCAGTTCCATTCATTGCCGCAATGAATGGGGGCGACGAAGAAATCGAGATAAATGTGAAGAAGAGGTGCATATCCTGTGAAGGTCGCGGTTCAAATTCGATCGATGGATCTAGGAATTGCCCTTCTTGCGATGGCCATGGTCAAATAGAAAAAATCTCTATGATCGGACCCTTTACACAAAGAACTAGGCAAGAATGCCCTTCTTGCCTTGGATCTGGAATGATAATTACTGATCCATGCAGTGATTGTAAAGGTGATGGGCGACTAAATCAAAAAGTGAAGGTAAAATTTGCAATTCAGCCTGGCATCAACTCTGGGACTAGATTAAGACTCAAGGGACAAGGTGAGGCACCAACTAGAAATCAAGGTAGGAACGGAGATTTATTTGTGGAAATTGACGTTGAAAAACATAAATGGTTCGAAAGAGATGGACCTGACTTAATCATGGCATTACCTTTGAGTTTTACAGAATTAGCCCTCGGAAAAAAAATTACAATTCCTCATATCGATGGAAAGGATTTAGTAATCCCCATTCCAGCAAATTCAAAACCCGGAGAAACTATTTCCATCCCATCTAGGGGTTTACCTATTCCAATGAATAACTCGGTTAGAGGTTCTATAACTGTGGTTTTAAAGCTAGAAATGCCAAATAAATTTTCAAACTCAATTAAGAAGAAGTTAAAATTAATTAGTAAAGATTTAGATTCTGAAATTTCTCCCGTAGAAAATAGAATAGAAGAAGAAGCAAAAAGAAGAAGAACCAATTAAAATTATTCTTCTTCATTCTCTAGATATTTATTTATTACACCCGAAATAGTTTCCCCTACTACTCTGCCAGAAATATTCAGACTCAATGTTTCAATACCACTATTGATTTGCAATTGAATAATTAGTATTCTCCCCGATTCTATCTTTCCGAGAAATATCTCATCATTACTAAACATAAAATCCGGTTCAATTTTCAAAATTTTTACTTCTTCTCCCTTTGGAGAAAATAATTGCAATGCAGTCAAATCCCAATCTTGTTTAGCTATTTTTATGCCAACTAATATTTTTTCTATTTTCTTTGTGATCTTCCAACACCTAATTTCTATTTGATCAGTATTATAAGTTAGATTTGCATTTCCTAATTTATCCTGTATTGAATTCCAACCTTTATCTTTATTTTTCAATAGATAACTAATCATTTCATCTTTTCTAATTTCTTCTTTATGTTCTCTTTCAAACCTCTCTTTTAATTCGTCCAAGACTTGTATTTCATGAAATTTAATTTCTCTTTCCTTTTTACTACTAAAGATTGAGTTTCTATTCCAGTATATGACTACTAATAATGGAGCAATTAACATCAAACCAGCAAGAAAATAGAAATTTTTAAACATCCAAGACAAATCTTCAATTTTTATTTCCCCATGATTGATAATTTCAAAACTATACTGTACTAACTTTCCCGATTCTCCCAATTTTTCTATCCTAATCGCATGGAAACCCTTTCCAAGAATTATTTCTCCTTCTTTTATTGAATCCATAATTGCCCAAGTTGTCTGATTAATATTTTGAATTTGATAATTCAATGAATTATTAGTCAAATTCTTTACTTCTATAATTGAACCATTATTGGCAATGATTTCAATCAAAAAAACATCAACAGTATCATTTTCACTCAATTCGCCTAATATAGTAGAATTCTCAGCATCAAGAACTTGCCATTTTGAGATATCTCCTTCTCCCTTCCAGTAAGTATTTGGTGCCTCATCAATTTCATTGATTATTTTATTTTCAGAATTTTCCTGGCCAGAAACAACACTACTCAAAAATACCAACAATAGTATCAAATTGGCCATAGCGCACTGCCATTTCATAAATATCGGAAGAGGTATAGTTCTTAGAATCCTTCAAGCGAAAAGCTCGCTTGCAATGGTTATGGATGAGAGGCCGGTTGGTCGAGACATTGCATCTAGAAGTAGATTAGCTCGCCTATTTGCTTTAGGTGATCGTAATAATCCTAAATCTTGGACTCCAGGAATAATTCTTGGCCCACAGGATGATGAAATGCCAATATCTATTGCACCCTTCAAATTTCATAGAAGTGGTGAAACCTTTCCAGCTATACTTAATATCTCTACCAGAGAAAAGTTGTGTTTTCCATTCGATTCTTTGGATTCTTGGAAGTCATCCGAGGGATTAGTCCTCCCTCCAAGTTTATCAGAATCAGACTCAGGAGAATTTGGAAAAGGTCAGGAATGCTTACCAATATCATGGAATTCCCTACATAATGATCATAACCTCAACTCGTTAGATTATGAACCCTCGATTATAATATTAGTAGACTCTCCCCAATTAACAAATATTCCAGGATTGCTAGTGGAAGCAATTTTTGCTATACGTACAAGATTCCCCTCATCCTTAATTTGGACTCCTGGAATTGGCGGGCCCGACAATTGCGCATTATTGTCTTGGTTCGGAGTTGATATATTCGACCTCAGTCGCTCTAGAATGGCTAGTTATAGCAATGTCCTGCTTACAGGACTAGGACCCAGAAATCCAGATAATACCATTAATGAAGATTCAAATTTACAAAATCAGTATGATCATTGGATTAAGTCCATTTCAGCAACCAGAACTGCAATTCAGAATAATTCTCTAAGGGAGTTAGCAGAGAGGCAGAGTTCATCGAGTGCTAAATCTGTTGAACACCTAAGACGCCATGATTTACTAATGAATAATTCCAAAAATATATTTTTGTTCTCCAGTGCAGTCTCACAAAATCGAAAACTTAAGTGCCATACATTCGAAAGTAGAAATGATCCACTAATTAGGAACTGGAGGGATAGGATAGAAGAAGATTATATTCCTCCTGAGCATCAACGGGAAATTCTGGTTTTATTGCCCTGTTCCGCTAAAAAACCATATAGTTTATCTCAAAGCCATAAAGTCTTCAAAAGATATCTAGGAAGTAAATTTCTAAATGAGATAATGGTAACTTCTCCACTCGGTCTAGTTCCGAGGGAATTAGAAAATCTTTGGCCTGCAGCCCACTATGATATTCCAGTTACGGGCAGTTGGGATAATGACGAAAAAACTATGATTAAATCATTGATTAAAAAATTAGTCAATAGAGTAGGATACAAATATATAATCAATCATACAGATATAGAAATTAGTGATTTAGACGCAAAAATAATTGATACTAGAGATGGAGAGACAGCACGTTCAGAAAGAGCCCTCGAAAAATTGAGAATTTCTTGTGAAGAATGTACAACTAATATTAATTTTCCATCAAAAAACTACAGCCCTAGGCTACAGTTGATGAAGTCTATTTCTCGTTTCATATTCTCATCAGATGAGTGGCTAAATGAAGCAATAATCTCTGGCAGACCTCCTATATTGACAATATATTCCCAGAAAGAGCAAATAGCAAAATGGAATCCAAAAACAGGCCGCTTTTCATTTTCAAAAAAAGGTATTAAAATTCTTAATGATTTAGATATATTGACTAAAGTCCATATTTCTCCAGAAATAAAGTGGAAGGGGGATATTTTTTCATCAATTATCGAGTCAGTAGATGGAGCAATTTTAATTGGAGATGAGGTTGCAGTTTTCCAAAATGGAGAGCTTATTGGATCCGCTAGAGCCATAGCTCCTGGGTGGGAATGGCCAAAAGTTCCCGGTAAATTAGCTAGAGCCAGACACCGTCTTTGAATTATTATTAATAGTAGCGATTAAAGAGGGGGAGAAGTTCGCCCGGTTGCCCGAGGTGATAGAATGGCACGAATGCATAGTGGTGGAAAGGGAAAAAGCGGCTCTACAAAACCGAATTCCGAGGAACCTCCAAGCTGGTCTAATTCAGATAAGAAAGAAGTAGAAAATCTAATTTCACAATTAGCAAATGAGGGAAATACTAGTGCGATGATTGGTACTATTCTTAGAGATAAGTATGGAGTTCCCAATGTCAGATTAGTAATGGGAGAGAGAGTCTCACAAACTCTCGAGAGGCTAGAAAAAGTTCCCGAAATACCAGAAGATTTGATGAGTTTAATGAGAAGGGCCCTAAGATTAATTGATCACCTAACATTAAATAGAAAAGACATTCATAACAGAAGGCAACTTGAATTATGTGAGTCTAAAATTCGTAGACTATCAAGATATTATAAAGAAGAAAACAAATTGAGTAATGATTGGACATACAAAAGAGATCAACTAAGGCTAATGGTAGAGTAAATTTATTCCAACCTTAAAGTATTTCCACATCCCGAACAATCAATCCTCAAAGGTCTTATTTCCGAGTAAATTGGATTTTTCATTTTACAGGAAGGGCATTTAACTCTACCAACTTGTTTTTTAGAAATTCCCGAATCATCCCAACTTCCATTAGTTGGCGATATTAATGAAACGGGGAAAACTAGTAAAATACTCGAAGCAACAACTCCAAGAACTATCTGCATTGGTAGTCCGAACCAATATACAACTACTGTCAATACACCTAGCACACCTACCATTATCATACTTGGAAAACGAACTCTTTTCCTAGTTAGGCCTATTGCAATGGCGATTGCTGCACATAGAAAAAATACTGAAATCATCGAAGAAACTAAAGGACTGTATACTAGTGAATTTGAAGTTGAAAACTCAATTCTAAAATTATCATCCTTTTCTATATCTTCTTCTTGGATTTTCAATACTTCAAGAATTACCCATCTTCTATGCGAATATGAAATATCTTCAGACTCAGAAAATACACCACCAAATCCTGATAACATTCCAGTTTTTACCTCCAGACTCAAATCTACTTTGGTCCAATATTCATATCCACCAACTTTAATGAAATCCTTTATCAACAATTCTCTAGAATTTTTCTCAACATCAGAACTTGTAGAAATTGTAATTGATATACGCTCAGAGTTGAATGCCCTAGAACTACCAAAGTCTAAACCAATTTCTATTGGCCCCAAATCGACAGGATTTTTGCCAAAAATTGATTCGGACTCTATTAATAGTCCAGAAGCCAGAAATGATCTTAAATCGCTTTTTGAACCAGTAAGGTGATTTCTCAAGGCATAAATCTCAGAATCATCCACCTTTCCATTTTGTTTGTCTGAACTCGCAATGGAATCTGAATATGAGTTTAAGTTTCTCCACCAACTGTTCGAAGCTAAACTAGAATTTCCTATATTATCTAGCCCCCATCTCATCCATTGCGACATAGCACCATCAAATCTAATCGAAATATCTCTAGTGATATCTCCGCTATTGTATTCCGAATCTATAATAATGTCCAATTCCGAATCTCCAATTCTTGATGGCTCTTCATCAGGATACCAGCTGGAGTCTCCAGAATCTACTCCAATTGTTATATCATGATTCTTATCTACTCTTAGAATTAATCCCGATTGGGGGGAAAACTCAAAATCAGTCCTGAAAATACCACTCTCTTCACCATCAGGAATTTCCCAAACAAATGTAACAATTATTCCTTCTTCATTTATAGTTGTAATAGGACTTTGAGTTACCTCTGTATTTTTTACCATGAAAGTGCCCTCTGAGCTAGTCCACATTTTGTCACCAAATCCAGACTTCAGGAATACAGGAAAAAACACTAATCCTCCTTTTACATTCGCTTCTCTCATTTCCATTTCTAGCAGTGGAAATCTTAGCGAAAGTGCAGCATTATTTTCCGTACTCCCCCATAGAAATTTTATTCCTGAATCGCCACCAGGATTAGAGAATACTAAACCTTGAACACTCAATGTAACTTCTATCCTATCTCCCTCAGAGATTTCTCCATTTTGTATATCTACCGATATTTGCAAATCTCCGGATCCTTGTAGAAATGCTCCGGGTAGTTGTGGATCACTTTCAAAATTACTATCTCCTATTTTTACTCTAAGAGTGGTATTAGTAGTAACGCCAGACGCATCAACAATTTCGTAAGGAATCCTGAAATTCCACGAACTTGAAGGATATGAAGCATCATCACTCCATAGTATGCCCCATTTCCCTATCTGAATTTCACCAGCTATGGATGGAGTTATAATTTTCGATTTTTCTTCCGTTAAATCATCATCAAAAGGAGTCAACATTCCTTGATCCGCTTCATCAATAAGAAATAAGTCAAAATCATCGGATTCACAACAAGAATTTATTTCTTCCGAAGCTACATTAATCGGAAATAAAATTACGAATAAAAGTAATGCAATCAGCCCTATTGATATCCTTCTATTCTCATCTTGCATATACTCTGATTGGCGTCATTCTCTTGAATGCGACGCATGTTAGATTACAAACAATACAATTTTGCTAGGTTTTTCTTTTTACCATTAATTATGTAACCAAACTAATTTTATTGGAGCTTTGTCCTTAATTTCTTCAACTCTAGCAAAACCCTTTCTCTCTAATTGATAAATCTCACCTTCTTTTAATTCAAAGTCTTCGATGACTCCATAAATTACAGAATTCACTCCATCTTTGGGCACAATTAATTCGGCTTCTCTTTCAATTCCTCTAGGTAACCAATGAATAATTGTTCTTCCATCCGATTTTTCTATTGAGTCCAAATCAATCAATCCATTGTCAACTTTTATGTTTACATCGGCAAATCCCTTCAAACGTATCTTTCCCTCTTTAAAATCAATCTTTTCTAAAATAATTTTATCAGAGATGTCCCAATTTCTAACTCCAATTTCTAACTCAGGATGTTTCTCCAGGGCCACATTTCTTGGAATTACTTCTTCTCCCGGCAATTTAGATTGTGAATTTACTATAAGTTCTACAGGATTCTCCACAAATATTCTCCGTTCACATTTTTTATCGATTATTTTAGCATTTACTGATTCTATAGTCTTCATTGGAACAAATATATCCTTCTGAGTAAGGCCCAATTCCATCCAGTATTTATTTATTGATTCCGAAGTAAAACCCCTTCTCCTTAGTGCGCTAATAGTGGGGAGAAATAATTCATTCCACCCGTCATATTCGCCACTTTCTATTGCAGACCTCATATCAGATGTAGAAAATTTACCGAATTCCAATAATTTAACTCTTCCCCAGTAAAGCGTCTCAGGATATTTCCATCCAAATTTTTCATACAATAGAGTTTGTTTTCGTGTACTATCCATCAAATCTTTACCTCTGATGATATGAGTAATGCCTTGCTCATGATCTTCAATAGCACTTTGAAAATCTAATAATGGCCATACTCGATATTTATTTCCTACAATCGGATGGGGACTCTTTTGAATTCTTAATGCAGGCCAGTCCCTCAGTGCAGGATTAGAAAGTTCCATGTCCGTTTTTATTCTGACAATTGCTCCACCTTCATCGATTCCACCAGAATTCATTTCTCCCCATAGTGAAATGTTTTTTTCAACGGAATTTCCTCTACATGGGCACGATTCCATATTTTCTCTGAAAATTTTGAATTCATCCTGGCTACATTTACACACATATGCAAAATCTCTATTCAAAATTTTTTCTGCATATTTTAGATATACATTCATCCTATCACTAGCACGAATTATCCTATCCGGACTTCTACCCGTTAACCACTCATATTCTTCTGTGATCCATTTATATGCCTCTATTAGTGGTGGTTTGATTTTTGTATCTGTATCATCAAATCTTAGTACTACCTTACCATCATACATTTTCGCATATTCTGAATTAATAATCACACCTCTTGAGTGCCCCAAAGAAAGTGGACCATTGGGATTAGGTGCAAATCTTAGAACTACATCAGAAGTATCTCCTGATAATTCCTTTAGTCCAGTTTTTTTTACTTGTTTTTTCCTAACTAATGCATCCGGTGCTAAATCTTCTAAAATTTCCCGAATTGCCTGAATTCCCCTTATCTCGGCTATTTTATTCGCTTCTTCCACTTCTTCTTCCACTAATTGCTTTAATGATTTGGCTTGTTTTCTTAAGTCGGCTCTCTCCGATAAAATTCTACCTAGGACACTTCCCGACTTTCCTTTACCATTGTATTCTAAGGAATTCTGTAACGAATATTTCTTGACAATAAATTCTATTTCACTATCCCACTTCATTTATTATCACTCATTACAAAACAACACCGGACTGTCATCACTTATTATCCCCAATCATCTATTCTTGTCTCTTTAGTAATTTCTCCATTATAATTTCTACATGGAACAGTTCCCTTGCCAAGATCTTTCCAAACTCGTCTGACAGTACTCCAACTCCACCTAAGTGAATCATGAGGGACATTTCCTCTACAGAGTATTTTTACAGCTTCTAAGGTTTTAGGATCAGCTGGATATCCTGATCCTATTTCTATCTCCAAGTTTTTTTCTATTTTTTTTATCTCATCATCTCTGAAAACTTTAGCAACAATACTTGCAGCACCTGTAACTATATTCTCACTATCCATACGGTGTTTTGATACCATATTCCAATTAGTCAAATTGTTTCCTAATTTTTCCCTCAGCCTCAAGCCAAATCTTTTTTCATTAACATCACACGCATCTACAAAAATAGTTCCCTCAGAATAATTATTCGCAGCCTTTAATATTGAATCCACAAAAAGATTAACTTCTAATGTATTTAAATCCGAATTAATACTATTTGCATCAATTTCTAAAGGACTCGAAATACTGATTCCTAATGACCATTTTCCACCATCTACAAATCCCAAAATTTCTTTGTAGATTTCATTCCTTTTTCCCTTAGAGAGTTTTTTTGAATCATCAACACCCATAGAAATCAAGATATCATAATCCGTTTTTGGGATGCATAATGAACATACCACAAGTGGGCCAATTACTGGCCCTCTTCCAGCTTCATCTACTCCCATCATCCGGGTCGTCATTATTTCATCAAAGTACAACAAAACACTTGATTTATTCTGTTTTTCGTACCATTTTACAGAAGTATTGAAGGTTTACTTCTTCCCTCCATGAATATGGCAGGCATATGGCCGTTCAAGAGAAAGAAGAAGACGCGCGGAATTAAGAGAACAAAGTATGTGGAAAATGTAGTGCAATATGAAAGAAAAAAGAACGAGAAAAAGGGCAACAAATCAGATGAAGATGAACATATCAATAATGCATCTTTCAATGATGCATTAAAGGTCCTATCAGACAAAAAATGAAATTACAATATTGGATCACTGACTAATCTACTAATTACCGCTAAATCTAATTCTCCGGCATGAATCGGCGATTTAAGTCCAAAATTTACACTTATTTCAGGATCAATCTCTCCAATCTCTCCAATTTTCTCATCTTTTATCTTGATAATCGCCCCTCTGCCCTTAATCCAGGGGCCATTTCCATCCAAAGTTGCTACAAAACTTACTTCTTCGACTTTCGATCCTAAATCCCTTAATAATGCCATTGCAATTCCCTTTGCAGCGGTGAATCCACTTCCAACTTCAGCACATGCCCAAGCTGCCTGTTTTTGATTATTATCGCCTCTAACCACATCTCCAATTTCATATACTCTTTGAGGTAATTCATAATGTCTATTTGCAGAGAGTAGCCTAAGCAATGATGGTAAAATATATTGCCTCAGTATTGTATGATCTATTGTTATGGGGTTGGATATAATAGTCACAGACTCATTTTTTTTCCACCGCATCAATTGAAATTGATCATTTTCATTTGAAAGAGTCAGACTTTGAATCTCCTGAAGTCCAGCCGATCGCAAACTCTCTCCTACTCTTCTGAAAAAATTTGAAGAATTTAGAGGAATAGAATCAATATGCATGGAACTCGTCTTTTCTGGTAGATTGTTAAACCCGAATCCTATAGCTAAATCTTCAACAATGTCAATTGGATGCATAATATCACTCCTCCATCTAGGCATAGCAATAATATGCTCTTTCTCACCAATTTCACAGTCCACCCATCGTTCTGTACTATTGGGCCCATCGGTAACTGTTCTGGTTTCAATCAATTCTCCACCCATTTTTGAAATCGCACGTGAAATTTCCTCAGTATCCATCTTAATATCTAGGATCTTTGTAATCAATTTATCAGGAACTCTATGCTTTTTCCTTTCTCCATTTGGAGAAATATATTTAGATCCATCAGGAGCAAAAAAATTGACCACTTCTACTGACCCTCCTCTCTCAGCTAATGACAGACAAATTAGTAGAAGACATGCTTCACATGACCTTCTATTCCAACCAGTTACATCAATGAAGAAATCTTCAGTTGCCTTTGTAACAGTTGTATGATTTCCATTGATAATTGGCGGAAATGACAGAACCTTATCATTATCATCAATTATTACCGGATATCTAGTCAAATCCTTCATTAGATGTGCATATTCTTTCCCCTTTGTATTTTTTTGTAATATATCTTTTATACTCATTTCTTTTTCTTCAGCTAAAGGGATAAAAGAATATTCTTCATCTACAGAAATATATCTGAAAGGAGGATTAATTTTACTTAGATCATGGACTCCTATGGATGCAAATTCCCTCTTTCTGCCTAACGTAACATGTAGCTTCTCCTGATGGTCCATTAATGACTGAATAAAATCATTTTTCTCTATTTCATTTCTGCCAGTTTCTACACCCCTTACTACTGCCCCCAAAATAATGGGCCTAATTTCCTTTATTGACTTCTCAATATTGATCTCAATATTTCCATTTTTAATATCTAATTCAGGATTTTGTAATGTTTTTTCATTCGTAAATGATCTACACGCTCTAGCTAAAGTTTCATGACTTAATAAGTCAGGCCTATCAGGAAAAACCTCGATTTCTATTTTTTCTTTATCGATATAATCTACAGGACATCCAATTTCTGGTAGCCAACTATTCCAATCATCACCGATATGACTGAATTCATTTATTTCTTGAATATATTCCAAGATTGAATGTTTTAATTCTATTGTAGGCATTTTATCACCGTAATTCTAACCACATTGGCAGAGGCCTCTCATAACCAATTAATCTCAGCCCCGAAATCGCCGCTGTATCAAAATTGTCCGCCCTTAAATTACTTCTTCCAATCTTATCTAAGTCATCAATCCCCAAATCCCTCATCCAACCTCTGATTTCTTCATTTATTCCCTTCAAGAATTTATCAATTTCTTTTTCGGGCGATGGAGCCAATATTGAAGTAAATCCACTAGCAGAAGAAATTAAAACATCTTTAGCGCTAACATCTTTATTTAC
>Ga0115011_10001947_pt1 | contig 14550 bp, 1 predicted proteins | sample TroAtlMetagenome_2_FD_88705 | JGI IMG/M metagenome (GOLD analysis project Ga0115011, IMG submission 88705) | Marine eukaryotic phytoplankton communities from Atlantic Ocean - Tropical Atlantic ANT8 Metagenome | ecosystem: Environmental > Aquatic > Marine > Oceanic | place: Tropical Atlantic...
AAGGACTGAGGTGATGCGGGCCGGCTCAAATATGGGGCCCGGAGGTCAAGGTGAGGGAGGTGCTCAGTGGGCGTGAAAAACTCGGGAATGGCGCGCTATCATGATTTTGAATTTCGCCATGGCGGTAGAACTGGCTTGTCCGAGCGGGAAACTCGGTTCGTCTTTTCATCGGCCACATCTGCACGGCAGGTGTGGGCCGGTGGAGGCGGCGGGGTGTCACCGCGCGGACAGGTACGCCCGATCCTGGCGGATTCCTTGGTGGCCAGCAGCATGCTATGCTGTGGCGTCCCACTGTGTGCCGAGCACAGCAGTGCTGTGGGTAGCCGCTCTCCTCCTGCGGGTGGAGAAGTGTGCGGTGCGTCGGGCAGTGGATGGGTGTGGACCGGCCGAAGAGCTGGTCACCCTGGATTTCTCTGGTTGTTGCCAACGGAGAGCAACCACATGGGCCTTTTCGGCAGTGTTCTGACCAAGATGGCAGCACACCTGGCGGGGTCGCGGATAAGAGTGCGCGCAGCTCGCGCAAACTGCCTCGATCGAGGCGGCTGGGGTGATAGAAGATCATGGTGGAGGGGGAGACCAATTGGTTCAGGAGGATTGGGGTGGGACGCGTTGCCCTACGTCAAACACCAGCACCTCACAGAATGCGTGCAGGGGGCATCAGGGCAGCAGCACGCAGCAGCAGCGGGGTACCGCGTCGACCGGGCCAGAAAATTGGCAATGGGCCGGATCGCAGCCCTGCGCATGGATGGTGGTGTATACGCTGTGGGTGGGCGAAATCATGTGGGTACAAGAGTGCAGTACGGCGTGCGGCAAACACTAACGGAAACGATTGGCTCCGGGGTGCAGGAACGAGGGGCGTCAGGAATCGCCAATTATGCACGGGTGAATAACTGCAGTGGTGCGATTGAAAATTGTGCAACGTGTTACGCGGCAATTGAGGTGGATCTTGGTTGGAGATTGGTTCGCACTGCGCACGGTAACGGTTCGGAACGCCCGAACATCATTGTGCGACGAGTGTGTGCGTACAAAACAATGAACGCAGGTCAAGCTGCCATCGCAAGAGCTCTGAAGGAAGAACGGCAGAGGCTGGCCGCGGAACAGAAAGTAAAGCAACAGAAGGAGGATGAGCTGAGAGCTTCCAACCTGGCCTCATGGGAACTCGAGAAGGCAGCGAGCAAGGCGCAAGATGATCTGCTTGCAGCCCAACGGATTGAGCAGCAGGCGCGTTGGAGGCAGCAGTTGTCCGCGGCGAGGGTGGCGGTGCGGCAGCTTACGGAGGTTTTTGAAAGACTCGGAATCGCGCCAACTGAGGTCACCCCCATCCAGGCCGCTAAAATCAATTCGATACTGGAACTACATCAGAAGCACTGGTCTACCCCAACGACGGATCAGGAGAAACTGGATCAAATCAACCACTGGTTGCAGCAGGCGCAGGTGCACAGCAAGCAGCAAGAACGTACGGTCCAAAGCGACACGCCGCTCCAGGTCAGCCAGATGCTTGCCTACGATGGGCGGGCCTCATCGGGGGGCGGAACAGGTGCAGTCATACTTGTTATTTCGGAAACCAAGGACTTTGGCTCTCTCACCGGGAACGAGGTGGCCACCTTTCTGCGGGAAGTAATTCCGCACCTGCAACGGGAGAAGGTTACGGGAATCACCAACACTAAGATGCGTAAATCGGCGGAATTGGTCCCTCAAGTGTTTGAGCTCAAACTACGTGAGTTCGATATGACTCCTGACCTGCGGTCCGTGTTGAAGGAGAGGAGTATCACAATCGCGGGAAAAAAGTGCACCTGGGGGCTGGAATCCTCGGTGGCTATAAACGTGCGGTTCGACTTGGTGCAACAGCAGCGCCTTCTTGACATGTGGCGCATTTGTCAGGGGGCGGGTTGGACTCAAGACCAATTTGACATGCTCCTCACGGCGCACATTCGGGCAGCCCTCGTGCAGTGTGACGAGGAACTTGCTAACCTCCTGATAGTGGCGGGATTCCAACGCTGTGGGAAGAAGGACGGGCAGACCAAACGATTCGTTCCTGCAGACATGCCACCACTGCGGGCCCTAGTGATGACGCCCGATGCTCGACGTCGCATGAGTGGTCTCCCTGTTGCCCTATGGCTTGGAGGGCAGGGGCCCGACAATTCTCTCCTCTCTGCCCATGGGAGCTTTCAAAACATTGAGCAGGATAGCAAATCAGTGGGCATAGCGGCAGCGAAAAAACGGGCACTCGAGGGTGCGGAGGCTATCCTGAAGCTGGGGGGCGACATGCTCACTACGGTTGATCAGCAGGCGCACCTTGCGAAGCAGGTATGCGTAGAGGACCAAGACTCCTCGGCGGCATTATCCAAGTTGGAACCCATTCTTGAGCGCATGCACGAAGCGGTGGCGAAAGTTGGACTGATGCGCGATGTGACAGCCGACTTCGTACAACCCGGGCTCAGCACCGCCCTGCAGAAAGCTCGCAGGAACCAGTCGTGTCGACTTAACCCAGAGACGTGGGAGGATCTTATTGCCCTTACACGCGCCATGAGGGGTGAAATGGACAGGAGGCGGAAAGTGGCTGGTGAGCTGATTCTTGTCCAGGTGGAATCCTTCCCAGCCGTGCTCGAGATTTGGATGCGCAAGCCAGAGGACAAGAAAGCTGTCATGCAGATGAGCACGGAGGCGGTGTGGGTCCTTCAGCAGCTCATGGTCTCTATGGGCGCCTCTTTTCTTGTCCTCGAGCCGGTGACGAAAGGGCTCATCACACTCGAATGGGATCACAAGGCAGGCCTCATAATGGTTGTGCAAACTATGCAGCAGCTCCGCAATTTCGATGAGAAGCTCAAGCCCGAGGCAAAAATGGGACAGCCCGAGATCTTCACAGCGACCGGGGAGGGAGCAGCGGGGGGCGCGAATCACAAATGGGAACATCTTCAGCTGAGCCAACACAGCGTGAACAAATCACATTTGAAGGGGCGTGTTGAACTGGTGCAAAAACAGGGCACGCCACAGCACAAGCAGGTAAACGTGAAAATCCTGTCGATGGCCACGAGCGTGGCGGCGACCTCGGAGACCAAAGCTCTGATGAGAGAGCGAGTGCTACAGGTCACGCGAGCCTTGGATGGATTCTGGGTATCGAGGCAGTGGCAAGGGACAGATGGAAATTGGTATCCCACCATCGTCCAGCCGGCACAGGGTCAGAGCGCAACGAAGCTCAGCGAGCTCCCACGTTCTAACCTCGAGTTCGACATTGGCAACATTCGCACCATGATGGATTCTTTGTCTGCGGATGACTGCGAGGTCGCATTGTCGGTGATAGGCGACATGGTGCGCACGGATGATATCAGATCGGTTGAATTCAGTAAGCAGTATGTGGTGTATCTGTGCACACCCCTCGCTATAGAACTGAGCGACAGCAAGGATAACCATGAGGAGTGGATTAATTGGCTCTCCGTCGGATCCAGCACGAGCGAGGCTCTGCGGGCAATGGCAGTCTGTCACCTCACGAAGATGATACGGGCGAATGCGGCAGGAGGTGTATGGACCCCTTTTGATGTGACAGACCCCATAGCCACCCCCCCAGTGGTTGGCATCACAGCTGACCTGCACGAGCACAGCAAGACGGAGGGGACGCGCTGGATCACGGTGGCAGCTAAGAAAAGTGCGCTTGTAGCCATGGGAGCCACCAGCAACGACTGGTCCGTCTTGAAGAAGGCAGTGACAGAAATCCTGGGAAACAAAGACTCGCAGCTCATGGCCTTTAAAGGAGACGAGAACACCTCACTGATCTTCTTCAGCAACACCATCTACAGGAAGGGGCTGAGTGATTGCAACGCCAAGCCTGGTTTCCTACTGCCACAAATGGAAATCGATTCCGAAGCCTCTGACAGCTTCAAGACCTTCATGTCCCACGCCGCGCAGGGGCGAGGCCGGGAATGGCGGTTGGTCGATCCGGAAGTGCGGCAAGCGAGGTGTTGGCAGCCGCTCTCGGACAAGTCAGCAGCATCTGCATTGACCAGTAAGTGGCAGAACAACAAGGACCTGACCCTGACTTGGCAAGAGCTGCGTGACCTCGAGCAACGGGTGCAAGCGAAAATCGGACCCTTCTGTACTCTCCAAGGCCTGTCACAGGGACAAGAGGCGCCGCCCGTGTTTATGGTCCAGCCGCAGGGCCCAGGGATCGTATTTGTGGCAGCGTCAGGCGCTGGACCCGAGGTGCCGACGATGGAACAAGTACGCATGGAATGGACCAAGAAGATGGCGGAGCAGCTATCAGGCCCGATCACATGGCTAACGGACCTGCTCGAGAACGAGTGGCCCGAGCTCCTCAAAGGCACAGCTGCTGCACGAATGATTAAGCAGATGGAGGACGAGGGGCTGGCGATCGTGACGCAGGTGAAGGAGACGTTTGTGGTAATCTTTCCGGAAACCACCCGACCGGTTGCAGCAATTGCACGCCGAGAAAGCGAGTGCCGCACTGTGGACTGGGGCACCCAGTTCAACAAAGGCAATGCTGATATCCGGAAGTCGATCCATCGCATGGTGGTGCGGGAGGACGCCAGCGGAGAACTTATGAGGACTCTCGAGAAGGTGCAAAACCAGGTCCGCGCTTGGTCCATGGAAGCTGCCCACGATGCGGTGGAGGAAGTCTTAGGGGAGACGATGTGCATCCTACCGGGCGTGCGAGCAATTCATCCTGAGCACGGGCCACTTGATCTGCAGTACGCAGGCAGGAACGTTGAAGCAATTGTGACCGGGGTGAGTGACCTACGATCGCTGGTGCAACACCCAGCCATGCTTGACACAAGGAGCACAGAGCTAGTGAAGGCAGGCATCCAGATGGTGAAGCCGAGCGTAGTTCATGTGGGGAAGGAGCGCACCTGCCTGCTCTTCATCCCGGGCACATCGCGGCACGTGATTTACAGCTGGAAGGATGATGACATCAGGTTCCAGCAGTGGAATGTGCTAGGAGGCAGCTCGATCGAGGAGCTCCTATCTCTCCCTGCGTCGTCGAAGGATGATGACGCCCACATGACCGCGGGTTCGGCAGCAGCGGATCCCAAGAGAAAGGGGCGAGCGGAGAGCGACGATGGCGAGGGGCTGGGAACTACTCACGTAGAGGACGCAGGCGTCATGACTGACGGGGATGTGGAAACTACTGCAGACGGAGACCAGGCGGGGGGAGCGCGAAAAAGGCAAGCATAAGTCATGAGCAAGCGCCAGAAGGAACAGCACTCGGCCTCGGTGTCCAGAGACGAGTGTTGCAGCAAAAGGACATGCAGGAGATCCCATTGCCCTGACTGGATGGAGGCCTTACAAGATGACGTTTTCACTACAGTAGGTCTGACTGCTGGGGTGGACACCGAGGGGAAGGTCGCTAAAGGACAGGGTGGGGGTCCGATGGGAGGAAGAATGGAAACGGAGGAACAGGAGATGCTGAGGGGGTTACGGCATCAGACAGGCGTATGGAGGAGTATGGATGAGGGACTGGAAGGAGGGGCCTTTCAGACGGGTGTAATAATTAATATCGACAACTGTATATACAATGGAACTGAAACTAAAACTATGGGTGCGAGTTCTCGGGCCGCTGGAGGTAGCGTACAGAATTCCAACCTCAGGGGGGATGAGGCTGGGTCCGACCCTGAGGCGGAACTGGGTGGAGGAGTAATGGAGAAGCGTCTATGCGGAGGTTGCACTGCTTCTAAAGCCAGGGTCGAGTTCTCGGAGCAAGAATGGCAGAAGGCCGATGGATGGACGCGAGACACAGCCCTCAGATGCCTCGACTGTGGGCCGGGTAGGCATCATGACGTATCGGAAGATGGCAGGGATCATGACGTATCGGAGGATGCGAGAATCAACGCACACCCGCTCTTCTCAACCGATAAGTCAATTCCAGTGGCAAGGAGGCCGGGTCTTCGCAAGCGCGGACAGAAGACTCAAATGGCAGAAGACCCGTGTGCCATGCGCAGCCTTGAGCAGATTTTGTGCCCGGACGGCTGTAGTTGCGGGAATGCTCTGCCCGGGCTACAGGGAGTTCGGGGGCAGAAGGCGCCGGCACAGAAGAGCAAAGTATGCATTGTGAACGGCGAGGCGGTTGGTGAATCGATGCTTGGCGTGGTCGCGACAGAGGTGATAAGACAAGGTGAGATTGTCACATGCTTTGGCAGCTCCGCCACGGTCCAAGACGGCTCCTTGGGTCCGGAACTAGCCAACCTCATGCATCGTCTTTCCAAACAGCCTGGAGGAGGCTGTCAGTACACGTGTTCCCACAATTTGGATGGTGACGGCTTCGGTGCAACCAAGGTATGGGTCATCCCCCCGCAGGACACAAAGTTGCTTTTGCAGGAGGAAGTCAGCGACGAGTTGCGGGCAGCATTGACTCGGAGAGGCCCGGCTGGGGTAGGCCACTTTGTCAACCATACATGTTGTTCACGGCACAGAAATGCCACTTTAGCAGTGCGATGGGCGTCCGAGGCGAAACGAGAGGCAAGGGTGATAGTTACGGCCACGGCAGAAATCTCACCAGGGGAGCGGGTACTAGTGCACTATGCGCCGGAAGGAGATGACTTTGAACAATGGAGGGGTACGTTCAAGTGTATGTGCTGCAAATGTAGAGGCGTATGTGGACACGGTAAGACATCTGGCCCAGGTGATCTTTTGCAGGCAATGCGGCAAGCGGCGGTTCCGGAATGGAAGAACGCAGCAGGACTGGGGCGACAGAAGGAGGTGGAGCTGGGCAGGCGCGTGCGTGTACGACTATCTGACGGAGTGCTGGTCGGTAATGTAACGAAGTGGCAGAATTCCAAAGTGCAAGTTCGGGGGACGCAAGAACGAAGTTTACAGGTGATCACGACCATGGTGGATCCACAGGAGTGTGAGGTGGTTCCTGACGACTTCGTGTGGAGCGACTTGACCATCTCTGCGTCGGCCTTGCAGAGGGTTGAGTATCAGCGAGCAGCGCGTGGCCAGACGGACTATCTCGACGACACAACCTTGACAGCGCTCCTCAGATGGGGACTCAATGGAGACTCGGCGTCCGCAGGCTTACAGCCATGTATTCATCGGGACTGGATGGGTAGCACATACACCTTCAAGTACATCAATACCATGTGGGATGAGGCCCGGAAGCATAAGGGTCAGGACGAGATGGATCCCTTGATCAGGGTGTTGCAAGTGGCATGCATGCGTGAATCTCATGGTGCAGCTCGAAGGTCGCATACAAAGCACAGGTGGCTACAAATGGACATTGACGTGTACAACAATGTTATGTTACCTATCAACTTGCCACAGCACTGGCTCTTAGCGTGGATTGACGTTAGGTCACGTAAGATGCACCTGCTGGATTGTTCCAAGGAGTATGGTGCCTCATGCAGGGGCACCATGCATGGGTTGCTGTGGGTGTGGCTGCTGGCTTCTGTCCGGCGGCGAAATGCCGCGACAGGGGACGCGCATGCAGAACCGGTCTGGGCAATTGACCTACGAACTGTGGAGGTCGATGACCTTAGTTTATTACCTGGTTTCACGAGGGATGCCCGTGAGCGTATTCGCAAATGCCGGCGGGACCAGACAGGAACCCTGTCGGTGGTCCAGAATATAATTGGTCAGGATAATGTCTGTGCGCTGACAAACCTAAATATTGCGTTGCGATGGGGAGGGCCCAAGGATCCACAGCATTGGCAATGGAGCTCCAAGCCTCTCACTGTTCCGCAGCAGCGGCGCAGCAGCGATTGCGCAATTTTCACTTTTCTATACTCTGTCTTTGTGACGCGGGGATGGGACCTGTCCCCCCTTGAAGACTTTGAGCCAGAAGCGGCCAGGACCTGGGCTTTGAAGGTCCTAATTCAGGGAGGTAGTTGGATGCGACAGTGGGCCTGCTGCAAGTGTGGAGACGCAATCAAGAGAGCCTCACAGCACGGTGGTGGTGCATGCCAGGGAGATGCACCGGAGTGCCTAGGCCAGGAGAGAAGCAAGTGTCGGGCTCGCCAGGCTCGGCTGACACAAGCACGAGATCCAGCATCGCTAGTGCTGGAAGACGAGGGTGTAGAGGAGGTGCCTGCCCAGCAGACAGAAGGCTCGGGCAGCAGAGTGACAGGGACAGCTGCACAGGAGTCTCGCTGCCAGGGTACTGCGAAGAGAAGAGCAGGATCAGAGCGGGTCCTGAGGCAGCAAGAGAATGGGGAGAGCCAAGAGGGGCGTGGCTTGACGCAGGGGAAGACGATGCGGCGGCCCTCAGCGCCCGGGGACCGGCACAGTGGTCTTCAAGTCGGGCAAGGAGGTGCCAGAAACGGTGGTGAGTGGCAATCAGTGGATACTGGTGACAAGAAGAAATGCCAACAGGATTTCAACGATCGGTCAAGTAAGACAGGTGCAGTGAGGGAAGCGAGCCCCTCTGGGGTGGGACTGAAGCAGGCCGGAGCAGTCACCTCGTCGTGTGCGAGTCCCTCAGAGACACGGCGGACGGTCCTGCCAGCGCGACGCTCGCCGAAAGGGAGGGGTGCCAACAAGTCGCACTCGAGTGGCAGCGGCAAACCTGCAAGGGTCGGGAAGCAGTTTAAACAGAAGACCACCGTCGAGGCCCTCACTAGTCCGCGGGGAACATCGGCACAGTGCGTTGACATTTCACCAGAGGAGCAGTGTGATCTCTCAGCACCAGCAAGTGAAAGCAATCAAGAAGGGCCAATCCGCAAAGAGGTGCTGAACATCGAGGTCAAGGCGAATGGGACCGGAGTGCCGACGACGAAGTGTGGGGCGTGCGGTATGTGGGGGGCACCGTGTCGCGCAGACAAGGACTCGAACACCTTCGTTTGTAACAAGCGGTGCTGGAGGCGGTGGTGGCTGGAATGGGTAGGGAAAAAATCCGGCGTCGGCGTCAAGCGCCCAATAGAGTCTGTGCACGAGACGAAAGGGAGTGGTGCCTCCCCTCCATCTCCGCCTGACACTATGTGCGCTGGGTGTGGGGAGAAACAGGTGTCTCACCCCTGCGAGCGATGCTGGGGTGTGTGGTATTGCTCGCACGAATGTCGGAAGAATCACTGGGGGGTACATCAGAGCCAATGCCACCAAGGGCCGTGGTGTGTGGGGTGTGACAGTAGCGACCAGAAGGTATGGTGCGACGGGTGCAACAAAGTGGCATACTGTAGCCGGGAATGCCAGGATCAGGATCGTGACTGTCACCGAGCACGATGCGACGGCAGATGGAAACAAGATGAGGTTGGTACAAGTGGAGACAGTGCCATGACGGCAGAAGCACAAGGCGTGCGTGGGGATGGCTTCCTGGGGTGCCAAGCAGGGGAGCAGGAGAAGAAACTCCGCTCATTTCGCCATCATCGATCGAGCACACAGGGGCCAGAGTCAAGCACGCCATCTGATGAGAAGGAGGCGGACGACGCTCAATCCCGACACAAAGATGCATTGGTTCAGATGGTCGCAAACCAGCGATGCTCAGACGCTCTGAGAGCTAGGGGCAATACTGAGGCAGCAGAACGTGCGATGCACAGGTTGAAAGCAGATCAAGAAGCACTGCGGGAGGCGTTACAACAACTGAATGGGCCGAGGTGGGAGCTCTCCGGGGAGATGGACTTGCGGGGCGACAGGCGATGGGTAACCACACGACTAAGGCCGCTCTTGAAGGACAGAGCATTGAGTCGGATCGCACGGTTACTAGCAGAGGAGCAGGGCCGAGCTCTCGACATCGTCATCCAGGGCATACCAGCTGACAACGAGGCTCAAGCCGTACATCTCCTCGCCAGCGCGGGTCTCACAGTAATCAGAGAACGGGGAAATCCGCCCGTGTTCCAGATACATACAAAGCGCGGGACAGCCATGAGAGCGACAATGCTGCGAGTCCGAGTGGCGGTGAATGACGCATTGCAGAACATTTGGTGTGGGAGGCAGCGCGTGGGGGGCGCTGAGGTCATTTGTGAACGACTTGGTGTGGAGCAGGAAGAGGACGAGGATGGGTCTTGCACGGCAGTCCTAAAGCCTCCTCATGCCTACGCCAGTGACATGTTGCAGCAGTGGTGTCGGGTCTGGGGACTCCTGGGGCTGTCGGACCTCGAAATGCGAGAAATGATAATCTGGTCGACTCAAGAGAGCTTGCCAGAGTGGAGAATCGATGAGCTGCTGACCTGGTCGCCAGGATCCCCTCGTCCCCTCCGCCAGGTGTGGGCAGGGACGGGGGCAACGCAAGGACAGATTCGGTTGCGAGGAGCACGCATCGCGGCCCAACATCGGAATGCGCACCTCCTGCGGAATGTGCATGCCATCGGGGGGCAAGAGGCCTTTGACGCGCGCAGCCAGAACGGTGGTCACCACCTCCCGCGAGGGACTGAGAGACAGCAGCGCAGAGAACGGATCCAGATAGGACTGCCTGACAGGGCTGCACTTGAGAGGACACCGACGTGGGGACAGGCAGGGCGGCTGTCGACGACGTGGGAACCGATGATACCTGGGAGTGACTGGGAAGCGGCCAGCTCAGTATGCATTAGGTTCAAACAGACTCGAGCCCTGGCAGATGAAAGCGACGAATCTGTGACCCGGAGACAGGTGCGACAACGGCTAGTCAGCATGCTCAACGAGATTCAACATGTATGTCGTCTGAACAACAAACCATTTGAGGACTCTGACGTGTGCTATGCAGCAATGACAGGCAGGAATGGCAGTGTAGAGGGTATAATTGCACTTCAGAAGCGTGACCGGACTCTCCTAGAGGACGACACCCTGGTGGGAGCGGTCTTGGGTTTCTATATCGGTAATGGCGTGCGGGCACCTACAACCAGCAAGCACAAATGGTGTCCAATCACAGGCAGACTGGGCGAGACAGCCTGTGGTGTCTCCTCCATCACGGCGGCCTACACATTTGGAGGTCTCACGCGGCGACAAATCAGGATGGGAACGCAGCGAGCTGGTGAGCCCACGTGGCGGATATGGAACCCCAAAGAAGGCACAGTGCGGCGTATCTTGGCGCTGGTGGGCGGCAGGGGTGACAAAAGTGCTCTTCTAGCGAGGTTGCGCACGACTCCGTGGACCAGGAAGAAGACGGTCATGACCAGAATGGAACCCACGGAAACGGGCGTTGACTACACGACAGCAAAGACGGGCAATCATGCATGCTCACCTCCGACACCGAGAGCGGACAACAACACTAAAGCTGAGCCAGAGGCCCGACGGCGATGGGTCGTCATGTTAGAGAATTGGGAGAACGAGTGGGTGGGGAGTCTCGTTCGCAGGACAAGGGACGTGGGGCAGCAGCAACCAGGGGGCCCTGGGATGTCTCTCGCGTCAGGGTGTCGGTCAAGGAAAGCGGCGTGGCTTGGCTTGCGTGGCGACCGAGCGGGAGCCCGAGCTGTCACAGGTGACTGGACAGCACGAATAGGTGTAGAGCGCGAGATGGCGCGCGAGGAAGCCCGGCGACGCCTGCAGGAGTCGATTGCAAACGATGCGTTTGAGGACTTCATGCAAGAGTTGAGGGAGAGGGGTCATGTGGGACTGGCGAACGAGGGGCTTTGGATTTGGGACGCCATACGGGAACCCAATCTCAGTGTGGACCTGAATGACCTACGTGACCGCCTGTGTGTATGGAGGGGTTGGCTGGATTGGGAAGTGCGGATGGCAAGGCCACAGCTGCAGGCCAATGTCAGCACGTGGAACGTAGGTCCTCTGGGATACGAGGCATCCAAAGAACAACTTCATAAGGCCCTGTGTGCAGGGAGAGCGGTGCTCATGGTCCAAGAGTTATGCTTTCCCCTGGGTGCACATAGGCGAGTCAAACGTGAGTTAAACGCTCTTCATCCTGACTACTTCTGTCTCATGGAAACAGGGAAAGAGAGCCTCACGGACGACTGTTGGAATCCAGCAGCTCGTGGGTGGAGAAGCCCATGGCACTCGCGAAAGCACTTTGCAGTAGCCTCCTTCTTTCACAGAGGAGTTTTCAAGTCGGTGCAGCGCCTCGAGTGGGACACGGACGGCGGCACCAGAAAGCTCCGTCATATGACCCGGGGAAGAGTGCTCTGGGCGGATGCAGTCACGCATGGGGGCAAGAAGTTGCGCACGTTCAACGTGCATCAGGCCACGTCGGGCCACCTCGACTTGCAAGATCGAGTCTGGCAGATTCTAAAAAAGCACATCCTCGACTCAAAGCATCACATGATGCTACTGGGGGGGGACTTGAATGCTAACGCAGGAGGTGCGCGAGAGGGGTATGCGAAGTCCAATGAACACCGCATGCACCTGGTAGACGAACAACTGGCCGTGTTTGTGCGAGAGACAGGAGGACGTATGATTTCGCCAGCGACGGTGTCTTGGAAAAAGGGTGACGGGCGCAAGGGTGCGAGATTGGACCATGTGGTATGCTGGAACTTGGAACTGCACGGGAGCAGCGCACCAATGGGCATGGAATGGCAACTGGTCGGGCAAGTCGCTCCAGATGGCATGCAGGAACTAACACACCAGGAACTGCAGCAGACGTTGGAACAGCGCACCAAGGATGGACGGCTAGTTGAGCCAATAGCTTTGGAGGGCGAGCCGGAGGTGACACCCCAGCAGTCCCAACGGATGCGGGAGCAGCGAACATCCCTCTCGCCACAAGACTGGGCAAGGATGCGTCTAGAAAGAACAAGTCCACAGCAGGGGGTACGGGCTGGGAAGAGCTTCTTTCAACCAGTGGTGTATGGCAGGGCGGACTGGACAGGGGCCCCGCAGCACGACCATGCGAAGATAAGCGTGTCGGTCGCGTGCGATGTGCTGAAGTTCGAGCGCGGCTTAACGGCGGACCACCGGGGCGCTCGTCGGAGTAGGCCGCGGCTGAATGATTGGAAAAGGATAACACCTGAGCTTAACGCAACCCTGCACGAAGGTGTGCAGACACGTCGAGAGGCAGTGCGTAAAGGACAGGAGGATGCCGGTGAGGCGGTGCAACAGACGATGCAGGAAAGGATGCAACTGGAAGAGCAGTTACTCGCCCCAACAGTCAAAGCTCGGTTGCACCAGCAACGTCGGGGAGCACATCGCAATCATGAGCAGATTGTACTCCTGCGGGACATAGCACGGGCTGAGGCTGCCCTGCGGGAGGGGCCGCAAGATGTCAACATCACAGTGGCTCAGAGACTGTGCCTGCGGGACCTCGACTTCTCGGCCCTTGGACGACTAGATGTGCAGGAGGAACTAGCAGTCGTTAACTCGTCACACTGGAAGAGCTTGCTTGAAGAACGAGTCCGGGTTAGCAAAGAGGCACTTCGCTCACTAACACAACGGCAGGTGCACGAGAGCCGCAGAGAAATGGACCGGCGCGCACGCAGCGCGTTTGAAAACGAGCACAAAGGTCCGAGCAAGTTCACTGGAAAGCAGGGACGCAGCCATCAACCAGAGCTCCTGCGCTGGGCCGTTCCGGTGGGCCTGCAATGGGTATCTAGGGGAGGCACAGAGGAGGTGGCTGAGGTGCAAATGCGAGCACAAGAGCTACAGCACAAGCACCCAGGAGCGGTGATCACGGTTGAATCAGGGGAAGTGTGTGTAGCAATTGTTCCGGTCCGTGGGCAAGGAATGGAGCGAGCGCTACTAAAGGTCAAGGAGGCGTGTGCGACGTGGGCAGCAAGGTATGTGGAACACAATCAAGAGGCCTTTGCGGATGAGGTTCGTAGAGTAGTTGAGATTAGAAATCTCGATGCGGGAAGCGCTGTGGATCTGCAGGCACTGGTAGATGAGACGGCACAGAAAGTGACACGCAATGCCTCGCAGCATGACGGGGACGCGTCCATAGGTACAGCTGGTCTGCGGGGAGAAGGCGAGCTCCGATGGTCCTCGCGTGGGCCCTGTGCGCGCGAGAACATGGAACTGTGGCTCAGGCACTTAACGTCGTTTGACTCAGAACCCACGCCGCTTCGCCTTGAGTGGGGTGAGGAGGGTCTAAGGGTTATTTACCCCCTGACTAGTGAAGACACAGACGCAGAGATGATGGCAACAGGAGGTGAGACGAGATCTGACACCACTTCTAAGATGAAAACGCCAGACCGCGGGGTCGACAGCACCACGACTCAAAGAATTCGACGAACCCGTCGAAAGTCGAAAGAGGGGGTAGATGGGGCGTTGTTCGGCTCTGCCATCATTCTGGATCACAGGCGTCCAGTTGTGCCAGGAGCCTATCAAAGTGACATGACAGTTCTAACGATTAGGGTGCAGGACCTGACGGAAGTGGACAACCTCCTTCGAGAGAGTCAGAAGTGGGGCACAGCAACTCTTGTCAGCAGACAGATTATCCTTCATGAAGGCCCGTGGCGGGACCAGAACATGGCAATCGCATGGGAATTGTACTTCCAAGCCCAAGGGTTGGCTCCGCATGCATGGTGCGGCACAGAGGGGTGCCAAAGACAGCAGCCGCTAGTCGTCTCAACGCAAGCGCCCTTGAAGTGCTGTGGTCAAGCATCTCACGAGCATCCAAGTGACGATAATCAACACCGCCCCCCCGAAGCACAGCGACGGCAGCTAGGAGGGTTCTGCGCTCAGTGTTGGCGACAGGTAGGGCTGCGGACAGGACGGAATGAAGTGGCTAGCATCGACTTCATGAAGCTCAAG
>Ga0115011_10001950_pt1 | contig 14535 bp, 8 predicted proteins | sample TroAtlMetagenome_2_FD_88705 | JGI IMG/M metagenome (GOLD analysis project Ga0115011, IMG submission 88705) | Marine eukaryotic phytoplankton communities from Atlantic Ocean - Tropical Atlantic ANT8 Metagenome | ecosystem: Environmental > Aquatic > Marine > Oceanic | place: Tropical Atlantic...
CAAACCCAGCCAGACGACCTCCCTTCGTCGCTTACCAGAAGCATCACCTGGGTCGATCATTAGCGCTGAAACTATACCGTATAGAGCTAGGGTTGCGAACATATTCGGAAGGGCAATGTTGTAGGCAGATGATGCGTGAAAAGCGTGAGTCCCCCAAATGGATAAGGCTACACCTACTGCTATTCCGTGCCTTCGGGTTGTTATTGAGCTTACTGTCACAGACAGCACCAAGACCGAGACAACACTCGCAACCGTAGAAATTCCTAGGAGCCCCCACTCCGAGGAAAAAAGATGGCCAACGCCAGCGTATAACCACTGCATAGCTGGGTAGAGCATTGTACCGCCCTGCGACAGCTCCAAATCACCCCTGTAAATTGCCAAATACTCTGCCTCATGACCATCAAAGATATGTCGAGAAACTGGGATAACGACAACCCTTACCAACAGCGCAAGTATACCGACAGCAACAGCCCATAATTCAAGCCTAAACCTGCGCCGTAGGGCGATAATTGAAGAGACAAAAACAGCAAATGCCAACAGCGCTGGAGCGGCTGTAAAAATAGGGTCCATCGGCTCCACTGGCACCCCACTTGTCACATAAACTGGGTTCACTCTAAAACTCCATCCACCAGACAGAGCATATCTGCACCGAGCCCAACGTCATCACCCACTCTTTCGCAGGAGAAACTAAAGGGTGACATTGCATACATTACACCTCCAATAGCGTCGCAGGCTGGCGAGTAGTCGTAAAGCAAAACCCAGACCCTTCTACCATCTCCAAGGTGCCTTATTGTCGTCTCTTCGAATGGGGCCCTAGAATCAAAGGTTCGAATACAACCTTCCTCTATTGTCCCTTCCACCAAATCAACCGAAGTGTGAATTACGTTATCATTGTACATTCGTGGCTGGCCATAGCGCCAATCTGTATATTCAAAAGACCAATGGTCACCTTCGTCCATACTGCTTGGGCCTCGCCACGGCGGCATCTTTGTCGCTGGAGAGAAACGCCACAATACAGCAGAGGTGTCTCGCTTATCGTCGTCAGGAGTCAGGCTAGGGGCCACGAGCCAGAATACATCTGAACTATGGGCCTCACTGATCATCTTATCGACTCCTCGCGCCCTACCTAGATCATCGATTATTGCTTGAGCAGCCACTGACTCTCCACGAACTACAACGAAAAACCCAACTGCAGCTACAAAATATGAGAGCCGCACTTTTTCCTTGGACACCAAGATCGCCACAGGGGCACTTAGAGCTAACCAATACGGAGCTTGGTGCGGTGCTGCGACGCCAAAATAAAGCATAATCGCTATAGTTACTGTCGTACCCGCGCCAATGAATGCTACCCACCAAGCGTGTCTAACCCCAATTAGAGCGGGGATTATAATAAGCCACCACCAGCCAATTTTATCAAATAGAGTGCTACAGACTAACCCTATATCGAGACCCGACTGACCATATGTTCCTTCTGCGGCACCTAGACTAACCAAGGCTGGGACTAGAGGAGCCACAGATAGAGCGAGTAGTCCTAGACAGACTAATGAGGACTTTCGATCTAGTGTAAACAAAGAGAGTATTGCTAGGCCAGCCACAACTCCGCCCAGCATATGAGTCCATGCCGCAACTATTGAGATGGCCAACAACCAGCCGTACTTACCCTCCTCAGCAGCCACCTCTCTAGCCCAAAATATTGCTGCGATGACGGCCATTAACATCGGATAGTTGTTCACCTCTCCTGAGTAGGCCAACTGCAGGGGGTCAACCGCTAAAATCGCGGCGGCTGCGGCACCACCCACCCTTCCCACAAAATATACAGCCGTAGTACTAAGCGCTGCCGAGACTATAAGTAGCCCCAAAGGGGCCCCCCAGATGCTCTCCGCTATCCAAAAAACCGCGCTATAAGCAGGTGGGTGCAAGCCTACAAAATTAGATAGCACACCCCCTAAATCCCCAGAACTCGCAGCATCAACCCAAGGCTGTTGATAGGCAGCGTAGGCTAGAGCTATCTCGTCCCACCTTAGCCCAGCTCTCAACATACGAAGCAGAAAGGCAACGATAATTATCACCATGAGTGAGTTGGTCTTTATAAGCCGAATCACACCACAGCCTCCTCATCAGCAATACTGCGAAGAGACAGAGTAACGCTGCCCCCACCATCAGGTAGGTTTCTAAGAGAGATACTACCCCCCAGACTCTTCACAAACCCTTGAGAGGTCGACAGCCCGAGGCCCCTGCCCTCTCCGACGCTTTTAGTAGTGAAAAAAGGCTCCGTTCCTCGCTCTAGAGCCTCGTCAGTAAAGCCCACTCCATTGTCTCTGCACTCGATCTCTACTGAGGTGCCAGCTAATCTACACTCGACTGTAATTATTCCGCCTGGCCCAGATGCGTCAGCGGCGTTTAGTATTAGGTTCAACATAACTTGATGCAGCTTATTGCTATTAGCTAAAACCTCTACTGGGTTATCAGGTGTCACTGTCTCTAAGGTGTTGTGCAATATTCTAGGGTGAGTCCTAGATCTCTCGGTCACAGCCAAAATAAGTGCCCCGACATCGACATTGGTCTCGACGCTGCTCTCTGGCGAAGCGGAGTCCATTAGCTCCTTTAATATATCGCGAATCCGGTCCAATTCGGACTTGGAGCGCTCGAGTATTTCCCCTACCTCACCAGGATCAGTGTGATCTTCCAGCAGGAGCTGGTTGTATCCAATCACAGCTGCAAGGGGGTTGCCTATCTCGTGAGCGACTCCCGCTGCCATTCGACCAACAGCCGCCAATCGCTCTACTCTGACCAGTTCGTCTTGAGCTTCAAACAGAGCCTCATTAGCCTGTCGAAGCCCAACTACCTGAGACTCAGTCCTCACCTTGTAATCAGCGAGAGCGGTGGACATTTCGGAGAGCGCCTCGGATAGGGAGGTTAACTCTTCTGAGGAGTCCACTGAAACCGTTAAACCAAAAGAACCGCTAGATATCTTCTGAGTAGCCTCATTTATTTCGACAATCGGAGCCACCAGTCTTCTTCGTATAAACAGGAGGCCAAAGCCCGCCACAAACAGGGCAGATATCAGAACATAAGAGAGCAAAAACCACAGTCTCTCACCTGCAAAACCACCCATGGACACTGTCATTGCAACACAGACCACCCCGACGTTTGTCCCCCCTCTCCTTACTGGGACTGTAGCTAGAACGCCGCTTGTGCCTCCTGCTAGATCAAGATCTTCTAAATATTCTGACTGATTGTAAAGCGCTGAACGAACACCTATCTCTGATGTGTAATGTTCACCTGAACCCGAGCCCGCAACATAAGTGCCTTCGCTATCTCCCACCCATATGCTCACTAGCCCGTCAACCTGCCCGTATTGCCCTGTAGTTCGCTGGACATTGGAAGGTTCGCCGTCTATTTCACCAGATATGGTTGTGGCCAAAGTCCGAGCAGTCAGAGTCGCCAAATCCCCTCGAGCCTCGACTAGCCCCGACTGCATCAGGCTCAAAAACACACCGCTACTCAACACTATTGAGACAAAAGTCAGGAGCCCAACACCCAGAGTGGTCTCAACCTGCAAACTTTGGCGACGTTCTTTCACCCAATCAGGCTACCAGAAAGACATCGAGATATGTGGTCAAAGCTGCCTATACAACCCAACAACGGTGCCCAGGATCGATACGGCCATGTCTGGAGTCACCATTATAGGCTCCATTGATGAATTTGCTGGCTGTAGCCTGATAGCGTTGTCCTCTCGATAGAACCGCTTCACTGTGGCTTCATCTTCCACCATAGCAACTACTGTCTCTCCATTTCTAGCATTAGATTGTTGCCGAACGAAAAGATAATCACCATCCAAAATACCATCCTCAATCATAGACTCACCCGAGACGCACAAAGCAAAAATTGGGGAGCCTGCGGGAACCAATGAGGCATCAACGTGGAGCGAACCTTCATAGTTCTCCGTTGCCAATATAGGTAGGCCCGCCGCAACCTTTCCAATTATCGGAACAGATATTGAGTTCGAGGATTGCACATTGCCCGTGGCCTTAGCGGTCATCCGAAGGGCACGAGCGCGACCAGATCCACTACGCTCTACATAGCCCTTTTTGACGAGCGCCTTGATGTGATCTGCCACACCGTTAGTGGATTTAATGCCTAGAGCATCTCCAACTTCGCGGAGCGACGGTGACATTCCTTGGTTGTCCATATACGAGGCTATGTATTCAAGTACTTCTCTTTGGCGTGGGGCAAGGTCTTCCAAGCTAGGCTCCTGTGTGATGGGGGCGTCGAGGGGAGTTCACCATTGGGGGAACTATGACGTAAACAGTTTATACTGAACAAATGTTCAACTGTCAAGAAGATCAGGTAATTATCATCACAAGTGTTAGATACTAAGGTGCTCGCCTTCGCTTTTTATTAATTAAGGCATACATCAGCGGCGATAGATCTGCGGTTATGAGCCAACCTAAGTTATAAACTCTTATGAACGTACCAACGCACATATAAATGCGTACAGTGTTCGTAAAAGGACAACTACTCGCCACCATAATATAGCTCAACCTACTGATACGCTTAGTAAGAGACAAGAAATGCAAAACAACCAATTTAGAGGGCCACCATCGCCCCCAGTGACTCCATTGCTGAAAGGGACTTTAACGGTCCTAATTGTGGCATATCTTCTCCAACTTGTAGGCCAAAACTGGCTACAAAGCGGACCCAATTCTGGGATCGAAAACCTTAAGCTTTGGAGTTTTGCGAGTGGCCATTGGCAACCTTGGCAACCCTTTACAGCGCTCTTCCTGAATGGAACTGTTTTAGAAGCGTTCTTCGACTGGCTATTCTTATTCTTCTTGATGGGTCCTGTTGAGCAACTTGTCGGCAAAAAGCGCTACAAACTCTCAATGGTGTTTTCGGTCACATTAGCTATATTCGTCGTGACTATGCTCGATCTGGTTGGTGCGATTAGCCCAGGAGCAGCTTCCGCACCGTTCACTGGAGTTACTCCTGCACTATTGGCAATGTTGGTCATATTTGGTTTCTCAATGCCAAACGCTCAAATTCTCCTGTTTTTTGTGCTGCCCATAAAGGCCGTCTGGATAGCTAGGGTTTCTGGTTTACTGTCGCTGCTAATGTTCTTGGCATCAAGAGATCTAACTAGCGCAATGGCCCTAGGAGGCTGGACTGGAGGCTTCATTTGGGTCCGAACTGGCGGGGGTTCTTTCAGACGCTTGATGCTCAGGTTTAGGAAAAAGAAACTTGAGAAGGAGCTAGGTCGATTCACCGTTATACAAGGCGGTAAGAACAACGACCCAACCATTCACTAAATTTAGTGCTATCCTCTATCCGGCTATACACAGTTTGTTTATCTTCACGAGGTCATAAATGCACAGTCCACCTATCGCAATACTCTCCCTCATAGCTCTGGTTTCTTGTGGTAAGAGTTCGGAAACAGGAGACACAGGAGCGAACACAACTACTGACACACAAATGGACTGTAGTGCTCCAAGCGGCGAATATCCCCTGGAGTCGGGCACCTGGACCTTTGGAATAGCCGAAGAAATGTTCAACTATTGCGAAAATGCGCAAGGTAACGGCGTCCATATCCATGTGGGAGAAGACACCAACTTAGACATAGTTCGACAAGGTAGTTGCCTGAGCGCTATGGACGAAGAATTTGAAGAAAACGGCGTCACGCTACAGACAGTATGGGAGGGTCATACAGACGGAGAGACGCTCACGATGACTGGGTGGGTTGAGATCCCATTAGGTACCTGCTGGATCGGAATAACGCCTGTGCTAACAGGAACTATGAGCTCAACTGGCTCCCTCGATTATGAAGTGACAGCGACGGTAAATGTCTCTAGGGAAGGTACGTATCAGAACGGGGAATGGATCGATATACCAGATGCTTGCGATATAGCGATGGGTGATGAAACATTCCACTCGCTGCCGTATCTTCCTTGTGACCAGGCTTGGCGCGGCTCAGCAATTCTAAGCGATTAAAGATGAGGTAGAATTAAGAAATGGCTAATAAACTTCATGTTTCACATAAAAGATTAATAGCGATAGTCACACCCGTTGTTTTAGCCTCGCTTACATACGCTGCCACTGGTGGTCCAGATGGAGGGGGCTACACCTACGTTGATTCAGATGAATCAGATGGTCCATCTCACACTATCTTTGAGATAGATGGGGAAGATCTAGGTCTTGGGGATGAAGATACTGGACTGATCGACCTCCCATTCGACATCGACTGGTATGGCTCTTCAGAGTCGCAGCTAATCATTGGTGATAATGGGACCGCGTTTTTTCAGGGTACTCAAGAGGCCAGCTATTCGAGCTGCCCAGCAACCTCAGGCAATTGGAGTGGAGTAGCTGCGTTCTGGCAAGACCTGGAGACGGACACGGTCCAGTGGGGCACAGTGGGGCAATATCCCTACAGAATGCTAGTTATCGACTGGCAAGGTATTCACCCCGACGGGATCGCTGGTGATGGAAGAGTCCAGACTTGGTTTCTAGAGTACACATCTGAGGTGGGTATAGCCTACGAAGATTTGGACTTTGGGGATGCGCTCTATGATGGTGGAGCCTCAGCGGTAACAGGTATCCAAGCTAACTCAAGTAATGGTCTACCGTATTCCTGTGCTGGAGGAATAACCTCAGGCACAACGACCGTGTTTTCAAGCTCGAATGCTAGACGTGACGCATCTTCTAGAGATATCAGCACCCTCCCACTGTACTGGTATGGAGATCATAATTTCGACTACACGGGTGATTCGCTGCATTCAGATGACCTTAATCTCGATGGACTATCTGACCTAATTATAGGTGGTTCAAATAACGGTGAGGCTTACATATTTTATGGCGGGGCTAGCCTTGCACAAGGCAAAGCCACCCTATCGGATGTGAAAATAACGGTAGGCAGTTCAACATCATTTGGGACATCTATCGCTTCTGGTGACCTGAATGGTGATGGTGAGGTCGATATCGCGATTGGCGCGCCTCTATCTGACGACTCAGCGACCGATTCAGGCTCTGTCTATGTTTTCTCATCAGACCAGCTTAGCGCTACGATGACAGGAGCAGGAGACTCTATAGCCTACTTTACGGGGCCCACGGCCTCAAATAGAGCACAGGCGGGCACAAGCCTATTTATTCCAGGCGACATCGACAATGATGGCTACGATGACATGCTTGTCGGAGCTCCATACGAAGACACAAATGGCGCTGATGCTGGGGCTGTGTATCTGGTCTACGGGCAGGCTACCCTACCATCATCTGACTCCCTGACAAACCACGTAGTATTCCTCGGAGAGATGCTAAACGATCACTTCGGAGAGACATTGGCTGGGGGAGATATCGACGGAGATGGAGCCTCTGAGTTCTTGATCGGTGCCCCACAGAACGACAATGCTGGTACTGACGCAGGTAGAGGCTACCTGTTTAACAGTGGTAGCTATTCGGGCTCTAACGACGGTTACACTACGGCCAGTGCCACATTTGAAGGAGAGGTAGCTCTAAACAGGTTTGGCGATTCAGCTTTAATCATGGATCTTGACCAAGACGGGACTGGAGATATAATTTTCGGGGCACCTAGAAACGGCGGTTCGCTAGGAACAGCAGGTGCTGTATATGCATTTTTAGACGGGACCTCATGGACTGGTTCTAATTCAGGCCTAAATGCTGACACCATTATGAAAGGTGATGCAGTTTCACAGTTAGCAGGGACTACCCTCGCAGCCTTGGATATTGATCAAGATGGCTTTGAGGAGCTAGCTATTGGTGGGCCTGGGGCCAGCACTGGTGCCCCAGGTGGTGGAGCTGTCTGGATAGTGGCAACGCCTCCAACAACTTTCAACTACTCACTGTCTAACGCCGACTACAGACTCGATGGAGCAATTCCCGCAGCAGAGACTGGATCAGCTATTGCTGCGCTGGATGACATGCAGGGTGATGGGCTGGGAGATCTTGCAGTAGGGACCTACTTAGCATCTGTACAAGGCTTAACGAACAACGGGCTTGTAAGCATATGGAGCTATTCACCAGTATGGCTAGACAATGATGCTGACGGGGTAATCTCTAGATCAGTCGGAGGGGCTGACTGTGACGACACGGACGCTACAATTAGCCCTGCTGTGTCGGAGGATACAGGCTTAGACTCTGGTGGATATGCACAAGATGCTGATTGTGACGGGTGGATTAATGGGGCAATACAGGTCCGAAGCCGTTCAGACTGGTGGGCCTATGACCTACAAGCCGATCTGGGTTCATCAACAACCGAAGAATTCGATTATGAATTAGGGATAGACGGAGATTCAGCGGACTCCCTCTACACCTCTAACGGCGTCACAATCTCATCTAGCAGTGGTGTAACATTATCGAGTGACGTCTACGGCTCGGCTCCAGGAGGGACTCTAGGTGTGCGAGTGGGCTCCACTGGGTACAACGAGGTCACTATTGATTTTGACGAGGCCGTGGATGCTCTTGCCTTTCAGCTATTGGATACCGTTGAACCAATCGGACTCATAGCCATTGATGCAGACGGTAACCCGTTACTAACCCCAGAGGTTCGAATAGAGCACGACGGTGACAACCTACCAAGTGGCCGTACAATAGGTGTAACTTTCTCCGAATCCGTCTATAGCGTAATCCTAACAAACAGCGACATTTCAGACGGCTGGGGATTCGATGATCTAGAGGTTGCATGGGCGTATGATTCTGATCGTGATGGTGACGGTTATACAGGCACAAACGGTGACTGTGATGACCTTGATGCTAACGTCAACCCTGGAATGGTTGAAAACCTAGGAAACGGCATCGACGATGACTGTGACGGCACTGTGGATGGCGGTGTCTCGACTATTTGGGACAATGAGGGGGACTGGCTCGCAGACACATCAGCCATAACAATGCAAACGGTAGACTTTGAGGATCCCGCATCTGGAACATCCCTATCAACCGAGTACGAAGAGTTGGGGGTAGAATTCTCAAGTGATCTTGAGGTGTCTACGGATATCGATGGCTCCTCCCCGATAGACACTCAAGCGGCAGAAGCTACATCTGCTACTATATCCATCTTTTTCATTGAAGAGCAGCCTGCGGTTGGGTTTAACCTGCTTGATGGGAGTGGAAACTTCACTGTTGATGCATATCAAAATGGGACCCCACTATATTCAACATCTGTCACAGGAAACGGAAACAACACCTCTGAGGGGGAGTTCGTAGGCCTTACGTTTGACTACAGTGTAGATGAGATACAGGTCACTGGCCCAGCATCGGACACCTGGGGTATCGACAACCTCCAGTTCTCGGAGCTAGGTCTAGATGACGCAGATGGTGACGGCTTTTTTGAACCAGATGACTGCGATGACTACGACGCAACAATAAACCCATCTGCAATCGAGGTCTGGTATGACGGTGTCGACCAAGACTGCGATGAGGCATCTGACTTCGATCAAGATGGAGACGGCGCCCTATCAGACTCTTACGGAGGGTCTGACTGCGATGATAGCAATTCAAGCATCAATCCAGATGCTACTGAAAATTGGTACGATGGGGTTGATCAAGACTGTGATTACGGTTCAGACTATGACCAAGATGGAGATGGTTTCGACTCTGATCTCCACGGTGGTACCGATTGCAATGACTCTTCATCAGCCACTAGTCCAGCAACAGCAGAAAGTTACTACGACGGGGTCGACGATAACTGTGACCCCACCGATGACGACGATGCAGACGGCGATGGGTACTCTGCAACAGGCTACCCTAGCGGATCATTAGGTACAGGGGACTGCAACGATACCGACTCAACGATAAGCCCTGCTGCTTCTGAAACCTATTATGACGGGGTTGACTCCGACTGCGACAATTCGTCGGACTTCGACGCAGATCAAGACGGTTACGACTCAGATGTCTACGGCGGTGCCGACTGCGACGACTCTCTATTCCTAGTAAACCCTGGGATAACATCGGATACTTGCTATGACGGGATCGATTCAGACTGCGACGGAGGATCAGACTATGACTGTGACACCGACGGTTTCGACTCTGACAGTTACGGTGGTACAGACTGTGATGACACAGACGCCAGCATAAACACCAGCGCTACTGAGAGCGATCCTCTAGATGGTATAGACGAAGACTGTGATGGCACTGATGAGTGGGACGCTGATGGCGATGGGTATCAAGGTAGTGGCTGGGGAGGGCTAGATTGCGACGATTTAGATGCCTCTATAAACCCTGGCGCTATTGAGACTTGTTACGACGGTATTGACTCAAACTGCTCTAACCACTCCGACGACGATTGTGATGAGGATGGCTACGAACAGGTTTCGGCTGGTGGTACTGACTGCGACGATCTAAGCGCAATAATCTTCCCTGGGGCAGCTGACTCATGTTACGACGCTGTAGACTCCGCCTGCGACGGTGATCTCTACGAATACGACTGTGACCAAGATGGTTATGACTCAGATGCTTGGGGAGGTCTCGACTGCGATGATGGCACAGATGCCATTAATCCAGGTGCCGCAGAGATTCCTTACGATGGTACTGATCAGGACTGCTCTGGCACGTCAGATTACGACGCAGATCTAGATGGGTTTGACTCAGATGCATACGGTGGGGTCGACTGTGATGACACAGACGTGAGCATAAACCCAAGCGCAATAGAGACCTGGTACGATGGGGTAGATCAGGACTGTGATCAAGCTTCTGACTACGACCAGGACCTGGACGGTAACGACTCAGATGCCCACGGCGGTGACGACTGTGATGACACAGACGCTACAATCTATGTAGGAGCTACCGACTCATGCTACGACGGGATCGATTCGTCATGCGATGGCGATACATACGAATTTGACTGCGATGAAGACGGGTATGACTCAGACGCATATTCTGGGACTGATTGTGACGACACCGACAACACAATCAATCCAGGCGCTGTGGATTACAGCTATGACGGGATAGACTCGGACTGCAGCAGTGGTTCGGACTACGACGCCGATGGTGATGGCTACGACGTAGACTTCTACGGAGGGACAGACTGCAACGACAATGACGCTACAATAAACATAGGAGCTACAGAGGTTTGGTATGATGGAATTGACACTGACTGTGACGGTGGGTCAGACTACGACGCAGACGGTGACGGTGAGGACTCTGACCTGCATGGTGGGGTAGACTGTGATGACTCAGATGCGACTATTAACACAAGCGCAACAGAGATAGCTCACGACGGCGTGGACCAAAACTGCGATGGAGCAGACCTTAGTGATGAAGATGGTGACGGATACGACTCGACATCTTCTGGAGGTACAGATTGTGACGACACAGATCCCGATGTTTTCCCTGGAGCTGTAGAGATCTGGTACGACGGCGTAGACCAAAACTGCGACCTTTCATCGGATTACGACCAAGACGGTGACGGTTACGAATCAGATGCATTCTCAGGGCTGGACTGTGACGACACAGACTCGACCGTAAGCCCGAGCGCTACTGAGCGCTGGTACGATGGAACCGACGGAGACTGTAGCGGTGGGTCTGACTTTGACCAAGATAAAGACGGTCACGACCATATAAACTGGGGTGGAGCTGACTGCGATGACACTGACCCAAACATGCACCCAGACATTCCTGTCGACGACTGTGGTGGAGGTGATGAGAACTGTAACAACGTAGAAGACGAAGACTGCGTAGAGGATACAGGTGACACAGACACGGGTGATACCGATACTGATACAGGTGATACCGACACAGACACAGGTGATACCGACACAGACACTGGCGATACCGACACAGACACTGGCGATACAGACACCGACACTGATACGGGTGACACAGACACTGACACGGGTGACACAGACACCGATACGGGCGATACCGACACTGACACTGACACAGACACTGACACTGACACCGACATTGACACAGGTGACGACGGTGACGATAAGCCAACTGGTTGCGGGTGTAAATCCGCGCCAATGAGCTTACCGCTATCAACGACGCTGCTACTCCTTGCTGCCTTTGTGACATTGCGTAGGAGAGCAGCGCCTGTTCAAGCCGCCATACTTATCGACGGCGACGATCAGCCCTAGACCTCCTAGAGTGAGCAGTCTCGAGTTCAACTGGCTCATAGCTACCCACTACCAGGCGCTCTTCCATTATATGCCTACGTCCTATGTGGCGACCGTCAAGCTCGACAACAACAACCCTCCTCACACCAACTCGAGCTGGTATTGACACAGTCTCCATGGGCCTGACCCTAGCTAAAGATTGTCCATCAACATAAACCATCACAGAATAACGCTTGTTGTTTGTGAACTCAATCTTACCAACTGTAGGTGGGGTGACTGTTATAGACTGACGACTCCGATGGCGAGGCCCTGGAGGACGAACAATATCAGTTGTTATCTCTAGATCTCCGACAAAAGTCTGAACCCTACTAGCCTCGTTTGAGACCCTGAGAAGATCTTGTTCCCCAGGTGCCAACCAAGTCATTGGGTGACCATCGACCTCTACACGAACCCACCTAGCGGTCTCATTCTCTAGAAGCAACTCAACGAACATCGCCTCTGGCCGATCTGAACGATCGGTATCTACAGTGGGGTGATAATGCTGCTCTTGCGGTCGAACGTGGCCGTCTACACGTGACTTGTGAGCACCATCCGCTAAAGAAACTGGTGATAGTAATAATGCTAAGGCTATTGTAGTTGAACGTCTCATCTTTGCTCCTAATGGGATTGGGTGGTATCTACGGTTCACCTTGAACCAAGTGACTCTCAACCCCTACGCGTTGAAAGCGAAGTTCCTTCAGATTGTGACGCTTAGTGACAATTTGTGTGAACTCCGTTAGGCACAGATTAAATGACAGACATCAGCCAAGATACGCCACCACCTAATCGCCCCCCACCCACAGGAGCTGGTGGCCGAAAAATGCGCGGCAACGCGATGAAAGTAGCCATAGCCAGCTTACTCTCAAGGATCTCAGGGTTGGCACGAGAGATAGCTTTCGCCGCTGCATTCGGTGCAAGCGCTGCAGCCGATGCATTTCTAGGTGCTTTTAGGGTCGGTAACCTCTTCAGAGAACTACTAGCAGAGGGGGCATTAGCTAACGCTTTTGTGCCTATGTTCGCCGACGTATCAGAGAAGGAGGGCCTAAAGAGTGGGTGGAGGTTAGCGAACGCATTCCTCGGTGTCCTGATGCTTGTTTCAGGGATTATAACGATAGCTACCCTCATATTTGCTCAGCCCCTAATAATGATTGTGGCTGGCGGGTTTGCTGAAGACCCAAACAAGTTGGAATTAGCGACAAACCTTACGCGGATACTCGCTCCTTTTATAGCTACAATATCTGCTGCGAGCGTTTTCATGGGCATGCTGAACGTTAGGGGTAGGTTCTTCCTTCCAGCTATCGTTCCAATGGTCTACAACGCGCTAGTGATTATAGCCTGTGTAGGTAGAGATTGGATCAGTGAAGTCACAGGGTTTCACCCTATATACGCCGTAGCAGTGGCTGCTCTCCTTGGTGGCGCTGGTCAAGCGCTAATTCAGCTGCCTGCTCTAAGACGAGATGGCTTCAGGCTAAAGATATCCCTTGGGAAACACCCAGCTCTGAAGCGACTAATAAAATTTGTGGTTCCTGCGGTGATAGCTATCTCTGTAGTCCAAGTAAATCTTCTTATCGAAACGCAATTGGCGTCTAGAGAGGGTGATGGACCTGTGGCATGGCTAATATATTCATTCAGAGTAGCGCATCTACCGATGTCAGTAGTTTCAGGAGCCGTAGGCGTAGCCGCCCTTGCGGGTCTCTCAATACTCAGGGCAAAAGGCAAGACCGAAGAGTTCAGACAGACTCTAACTGAATCGATAAACTTGAATTCTTTCCTACTTCTTCCCGCGGCAATTTGCGTATTCATTTTCGCAACGCCCGCCGTGAAATTTCTGTTTGAGAGGGGAGCTTTTACACCTTACGACACAGCCGCTACAGCTTCCATGCTGCAGATGTACGCGATCGCACTGCTAGGGATCGGTATTCACAGAGTAATGGTCCCCATATTCTATGCACTCGACGACCCTATGACACCAATGTGGGCTGGTCTCGCTACGGTAGCACTTAAATATCCTGTCGCGATATGGCTAGTGCACAGAATAGGCGTTGACGGTTTGCCCCTCTCTCACGCGGTCCTGGTGACCCTTGAAATATTGTTCCTACTATTCGTCGTATGCAGAAGAGTTCCTGGAATTTCAATGCCCTTAATAAAATCACACGCGATGGCATTCACAGCTGGGGCCCTTATGGTTTTAGCTCTATGGCAAACACGTGATATGGCAAATGGACTGGGCTTTATACCCCTCTCTGCAGCTGGGTGTGTCTTCTACTTGATCATCTCATCAATACTAGGTGTTCCTGAGGCAAAAAGAATTACAAACCGCCTGATCCGAGGACCTAAAAGACCCCCTAGATCACCCCAATAATTTAGATGTGGTGGCGTAGTCTGAGAATATTCGCTACAATCCGAATAAGAGATAAACGCGTAATTATGGTGCAAC
>Ga0115011_10001952_pt1 | contig 14516 bp, 12 predicted proteins | sample TroAtlMetagenome_2_FD_88705 | JGI IMG/M metagenome (GOLD analysis project Ga0115011, IMG submission 88705) | Marine eukaryotic phytoplankton communities from Atlantic Ocean - Tropical Atlantic ANT8 Metagenome | ecosystem: Environmental > Aquatic > Marine > Oceanic | place: Tropical Atlantic...
TCAAGTTCAAAATGTCTTGAAGAGACTGGATTGACTCTAGGAAATATGTCTAGTTCTTTACTTTCCTCAGAAGAAACGAACTGTTGCAGATTTTCTCGAGCCTTGTCTTTCTCAGCGTCTGGAACTGCATCTTCTAGGTCAACGATGGCAGCGTCAGGCTGGATCTTTACAAGTTTCCTTAGAAGTTCAGATTTGTTCCCCGGAGCGAACAACATGCTCCTCAATCTTTCCGTCATTGAAGCTCCTCGATATCTTTGAAATAGTCTAACGCTTTTGGGTTAGCTAGCGCCTCAGTGTTACGAACAGGGTTGCCTTCCACAATTGCTTTTACAGCTAGTTCGGAGAGTTTCCCACTTCTAGTTTTTGGTAGGTCAATGACTGACTTGATGATGGAAGGAACATGCTTTGGTGAAGCCCGGCGACGAAGTTCAAGCTTAACTTTTTCTTTTAGTTCATCGTCAAGTTCATAGCCTTCGGATAGAACAACAAAGAGAACCACCCGATTGTCACTGTTCCACCTTTGGCTAATAGCAATACTCTCGTTAATTTCAGGTAGCGAATCTACAACAGCATATATTTCAGCTGTCCCTATCCGAACACCGCCAGGGTTTAGTGTTGCATCTGACCGGCCGTGGATGATGATTCCACCTGCAGGAGTCCACTCGGCGAAATCCCCTTGGTGCCATTTTCCTTCATAGCGATCAAAATATGCCGCCTGGTACCTTTCCCCGGACTCATCATTAAGAAACGAGATAGGCATAGATGGGAATGGGCTAGAACATACGAGTTCACCCTGTTCGTTGTGGCCTAGTTGCTCACCGGATTCATTAAGAATTTCGATCCTTAGCCCCAGTGCTGGTTTTTGGATTTCCCCGCGTTGCACTGGCCCTGTAGGGTCACCTGCCACTAGACATCCGCAAAGGTCCGTTCCTCCAGACATGGACTGGAGATGTACGTCCCCTTTGATTTTTTCATATACATAATCAAAGCTTTCGGCAACAAGAGTGGAGCCAGTAGAGCAAATTGTTCTGATACTTGCGAGGTTGTGTGTCTCCTTTGGTGATATCTCTGCTTTCGCACATGCATCTATATATTTTGCCGAAACACCAAATAGCGTTATCGATAGTTCGTCGGCTAGGTCAAATAAAGCGGTAGGGCTCGGATGAAATGGTGAACCATCGTAGAGAATTACTGTTGCTTCAGACGCTAAGGCCGAAACTAACCAATTCCACATCATCCACCCTGCGGTGGAATAATAAAATACCCTGTCTCCCGGCCTCATATCGCATTGGAGCCCATGTTCTACCATGTGCTTTAGGAGGACTCCCCCAGACCGATGGACGATACATTTAGGCTTTCCGGTTGTCCCCGACGAATACAGAACGTACCAAGGATGATTGAAATCATGATGAGGAAAGTCAACGGGTTTTGGATGGTAGGGCCTAATAAATTCTTGCCAAAGGAGACGCGATTCAACAACCGCGTGATCGTCTTTGCTCCGCTCAGCGAGTTCGTAGGGGACAACGACAGTTAGTTCAAGATTCGGTAATCCTGACTCAACTTCATCAAGTTTTTCTAAACAGGAGAACCACTTACCACCATAAAAATAGCCGTCTGTAGCGAAAAGTACTTTGGGCCCAACTTGAGTGAAACGGTCAAGTAAACCCGTAGGCCCAAAATCTGGTGAAGTGGAAGTAAACACTGCTCCTATACTTGCCGCTGCGATCATCACCGAAATTGTTTCTGGGCTATTCGGCATCCATGCGGCAACACAATCTCCACTTTCTACTCCCAGGTCTATCATGGCCTGTTGCAATAGAGAGACCTGATCATTGAGTTCGGACCAAGTTAGTTTGCTCACATTTCCTAGCTCATTTGCCCAGATGATGGCTTCTGTATCATCATTTCGCTTAAGAAGGTTCTCAGCAATATTTATTGACCCATCTGGGAAAAACACAGATCCCTGAAGTTTTTCTCCAGTGGCGAGTACATGATCACCAACTTCGCATCTCAACCCAAGATGGCTGGATGCATGGCTCCAAAACTCTTCGGGACTATCAACACTCCATTTGTGGATAGCATCGTAATTGGGGAGTGCTACCTTATAAAGAACCTCGGCACTCTGAGCAAAGTCCATCAATCGGGAATTATCGATACTCTCCTTTGATGGTTTCCAGAGTTGGCTCACTTTATCAGCATAGTCCTAGCAGAAGAATCGTAAACCTATCGTTAGTAGGACTGTTGTGGAGCTGAGGGGAGTCGAACCCCTGGCCTCCTCGATGCGACCGAGGCGCTCTAGCCAGCTGAGCTACAGCCCCGAAAGCACTTATTCTAGGATTTATATTGAAGATAGGGAAATCTTAAAATCCCTTTAGTGCGTAGCTCCTTCAGTGCCCGTAGCTGCAAAACCCATACCCATAGGATTGTAAACTTGATGCTGTCGAGATGCTTCAATTTCTCTTTGATATTGCACGAGTAAGAGCACATACCCCAAGAAAATAGAGTCCACGAATAGATTCACAGCAATGAACGCCCCACCAACGACTATCGCCATGAGCAAGGTAAACATTACAATTCCGATTAAAGATAAAAGAACTTTCCGCCGTCTCAGGCGAGCTTGTTCACTAGATACTTCCATTGGATTCGACCCCTTCTTTATTCTGTCCAGTGGTGGCTCAACCAAGGAATGTCCAGGTTGATGGTAGGCGTGATCCCATGATGTAAACGGTTGATGAATTGGCACCACGACCGCTCGAGGTGTCTTTCGAACCCTCATTCGACTGAACGGGCTCCCCAGCACCATCGAAGATGCTCCTACACGCGTACGAAGCCAGTAAACGCCGGCTCCGAACCAAAGAATTGCTAATGCAACTAACAGCACAAACTCCACCAGTCTCTAGGCTGCTCTTATTAAAATTTTTGCACTATTTGTCTTCTCTTTGGTGGATGAAGGTTAATTATTTCTTAACCGGTAAATAGCCGAGATATAAACCACAAAATCGAATGGTTTCTAATGATCTCATTCCGTTAATTTGAGACCTTTAGGGAATCTGATTTCTAAGGTCACCGGACAAAATCGCCTGATGAGCCGCCCCTTTTTTCTACGAGCACTAAATCAGTAATTTTGATTCTCTTATCCATACTTTTGCACATATCGTAAATTGTTAAAGCTGAAACGGAGCATGCTGTAAGAGCTTCCATTTCTACTCCGGTCCGGCCCACAGTTGTAACTTCAGCATCAATAGTAACTTTTTCCTCACTAGTCTCAAATTCAACTTTTACCGAACTCAGCATCAAAGGGTGGCAGAGAGGAATTATCTCTCCGGTCCGTTTTGCTGCCTGAATTCCAGCAACTCTGGCAACTGCAAAAACATCGCCTTTGGGAATATCACCTGCCTTAAGCGCTGCAATAGTTTCTTTTGCCATGGAAACAGTGATGCGTGCTCGAGCAGTCCTCTTGCTGTCATCCTTTTCGCTAATGTCTACCATTCGAGCATTACCATCAGGATCTAAGTGTGAAAAAGTCTCCTTCGCCATAACGATTATCCACCTATCTGAGACATGGACTTACTCGGTCGGATAAACACTGACTTCCCAATCTGGTGCCCTTCCCATTTCTGTTTGACTGCGTGTGAGAATAATTCATTGATCTTTTCATCTTCTGCATTGTCACGAAGAAGAGCCCGCACATCATATTCTTCTATCGCGAATAAACAGTTTCTGAATTTCCCATCCGCTGTTAAGCGAATCCGGTCGCATGCATCACAGAAGGCCTCTGAGACAGTAGCAATAATTCCTATCTCCCCTACCCCATCAGCGAACTTCCATCGGGCTGCTGGAGAACTCCCCCTAGAAATAGGTTCGAGATCGTAGTGTGATGATATGAGCGCGAGAATTTCGTCCTGTGACATGACTTGGGATTTCTTCCATGTTTCATCAGCATCTAAGGGCATGAACTCAATAAAGCGAACAACAAGGCCGTTTTCGCGACCAAAGGAAACGAAATCTAAAACTTCATCATCATTGAAGCCTTTTATGACAACCATATTGATTTTTACCGGATCAAAACCGACGGATTTCGCTATTTCAATGCCTTGAAGAACCTGTTTAAGGTTGTCGCGTCTGGTTAAGGATTCAAATCTTTGACGATCTAGCGTGTCCAAAGAAATATTGATCCGATCTAACCCAGCGTTGTATAAGTCTTCCGCGACCAGTGGAAGAGTCGCCCCATTTGTGGTTAAGGACAGGTCAACATTGAGTTTCGAAAGTTTTTCAATCAATTTACTGAGGTTTGCCCTGACAGTGGGTTCCCCACCGGTGATACGGATGCTCTCAATCCCGAATGTGTCAACAAGTAAAGTTGCCGCCCTTTCAATTTCTTCGAACGTCAACAAGTCTTCCCGAGGTGTCCATTGCATACCTTCTTCTGGCATGCAATATTGACATCTAAAATTACATCGATCGGTAACCGAGATACGCAAATCACGGTGAACCCGTCCATAGGTGTCAATCAGTTGATCTTTCATTACTAACAATCTAGCGCTTCATCGGCATCAGATGCGAAAGAACTCAACAGGACTTCCTTTGGGGGATCCTTCTCCATCGGGAATAATCGCCAGAGTGTCAGCTTCAGCCATGCCACTAAGCTGGTGCGAACCTTGCTTCCAAACTGGACTTAGGAAAGTCTGATGGTTTTCCTGGTGGAGGAAAGCACGCACAAAATGAGTTTTCCCATCAGCACGTCGATGGAAATCATCCGCAGCGATACCAGAAAGGTGGTCTGGGAAAACGTTTTTTCGGCCCATCATCTTATACAAAGAAGGTTTCGCGAGAAGTAGGTACGAGACCATGGATGAAACTGGGTTCCCCGGCAAACCAAATACAGGCACATCTTGGACCATTCCAAATGCAAACGGCTTCGCAGGTTTTATCGCTATCTGCATCCACCGCATATCTCCCATCTCATTGAGGACTACCTTGACATAGTCATAATCCCCCATACTCACTCCACCAGTAGTGAGAAGCACATCACATATGTCAACGCCTTCTCGGATAGTGGATTCAATCGCTCCTTTATCATCATGTATCAGACCAAGGTTGACTGTTTCAAATCCATCACGTTCAAGAAGCGCCATTAACGAAAACCGATTTGAGTCACGAATTTGTCCAGGTGCAAGAGCTTGAGTCCCCTCAACAAGTTCATCTCCTGTGGAGAAAATACCTACTACTGGGCGCCGAACAGCACTTACCTGATATACACCGATTCCAGCTAGAAGTCCTATGTGGGCAGGAGTTAATAACGTCCCTTCACTGATGACTTGGTCATCGGGTTGAAGATCCTCACCTGCTCTGCGAATATGGGCTCCTTGCTCAACGCCTCGACTTATATGGACAGTCCTCCCATCGTCGCTTGAGTTCGTCCACTCAACCATCACAACCGCGTCAGCTCCTCTTGGAAGAGGCGCCCCAGTCATTATCTTTGCGCTTTGACCACCTTGGATTTCAAAATTTGGTTGCGAACCTGCAGGGACCGTCCCGATCACCTCTAGTGAGACTTCGTTATTTTCCGAAGCCCCATCCGTATCCGCTGCCCGTACTGCATAGCCATCAACTGCAGTGTTATCAAAAGGAGGAACCAATTCACCGGAGGTAACTGCTTTCGCAATGACATGTGAACATGCAGAAGTTATCTCGAGCTCCTCTGCCGGAAGCTTCGGCACCTTATCCAAAACGTAATCTTGTGCTTCCTGCAACGGGATCATTCCTTCATGCTAACAAAGCGCAATGCGGGACAGACACTAGAACATGATCATCAGGGCGTATTATAGAAACAATGAATTTATGGTGGCTTCTTATACCGGCAAGCTATGCTCTCGGGACTTTCCCAACTGCGCATATTGTCGCTGGACTTGTCGGCCATGACCCAACCGCTGAAGGGTCCGGTAATCCAGGCGCTACAAATGTCTACCGTGTTGCTGGCGCGAAAGCAGGTGTGATTGTACTTCTCGGCGATTTACTGAAAGGCCTCACCCCCACCTTGGTATGTCTTCTTATCGATGGACGCTTGTTGGGCCTTGCAGCTGGAATGGCTGCCATGGTCGGGCACATAGCTCCAATAACGAGAAAATTTAATGGAGGAAAGGGAGTGGCCACCCTTGCAGGGTTCTCGGTAGCACTGTACCCCTTTGTCGTGCTCGCTCTTTTCGTGATTTGGATCCCTTTAATGAAGTTCTTTAGACGAGCCTCATTAGGGTCATTAGTTATGGTGCTTTTGTTCCCCCTTGGAGTGCTCATTATGCCAGAGACTAGATGGTATGAAGTAGTTATCACTGCAGTCGCATCACTCTTAGTCACACTCCGCCACCATGAGAACATTAAGCGCCTATTTAAAGGGCAGGAACATGCGATTGAATAAAAACAATCTGAGAGTGTTCTTCATTTCAAGACTGGCTGCTACCCTACCGTTCGCTGGCGAATGGAGTAACTAATGCCAACGTATGACTATAAATGCGGTAAATGCGAAAATACTTTTGAAGTTTTCCAGTCATTTAGCGAAGATCCTTTGACGGACTGCCCAGATAAGGAATGTTCAGGACCAGTTAAGAAAATATTTTCCGCTCCTGGTATAAGTTTCAAAGGATCTGGCTTCTACAAAAACGATAGTCGGAGTTCAAGTAGCAAAACGTCAACTTCCCAAGCACCAAAATCTTCTCCAGATGATTCGAAATCTTCCGACTCCAGCAAGGAAAAGAAAAAATCACCACCGCCGTCCCCTCCCACGTCTACTGACAAACAAACCACTTAAACGAGGTCACTTGAAAGCAAAACGATAGCTAAAACACCTATCACAACGCGGTAAAATCCAAATACTGAAAAACTTTTGTTCTCGAGCCAACTAACCATCCACTTCACCGAAGCCGCCGCAGAGATAAATGCTGCAATTAATCCGACCAGCGGAGTCCAATACCCGAAAAGATCAATGATATTTTCTCCATCTTGCGAAAGCTCATAAAAAGTTGCTGCTGACAACGTTACTAAACCCAAGAGGAAGCTAAACTCGACAGCCGCTGCAAGAGATAATCCAAGAGCCACTAATGCAACTATGGTAATCAGACTTCTGCTAACCCCAGGCCACAGAGCTATAGCTTGTGCCAGTCCTACTACAATGGCTCCTCGAAAACTTAAATCTTCGATCTTTAACTGGCCTCGGCGAAACCATTTTCTGCCATGGGCAACGAGGATGCAAACTCCTCCCACTATCCAGGCATAGGATACAAGTTCTAAGTCATACAACTGATCTTTGACAGAATCTGCGAGGAAAAATCCGATCACGGCTGTTGGGACGAATGCGGCAGCTAGATTGCGCAGGACAATTTTTCCAGTTTCGCTTTGACCACGTAATCCTTCATACATCTGAAGAATCCTATTCTTGTAGAGAACAACGATTGCGAAAATCGCTCCTATCTGAATTGAAATGATATAACTATCTATGGCCTGTTCTGACATCTCAGTTTGACCTAGATTCATCAACTCTTTCGCGGCTAAGAGATGGCCGGTTGAACTAATTGGAAGAAATTCTGTTAGCCCTTCTATAACGCCCAAAACCATTGCTTTCCAAAAGGTCAATCCGTCAGAAGTGCCTATCGAATCCTGCGCAAATGCTTTCTCCCCGAAAAAACCAAGAAAGAACATTAGAGCAACGGCAGCGAAACCTAGCGTAAGAATTATATCTCGACGGATTTTAATCATGCTCTAGTAAACCGTAGTACGGATAAGAGATAAAGCGCTTTGAACCTTAGAAAGATCCATAGTTTGTCGTCATACTCCAGAAACCATAATGTCGTCCACAACAATGGAAACACCAGATGACTTCATCGGAAGTCTCTCCAAATCATTCCCAATAGTCTGGATATCTAAAAGCATACGCTGCAAGGTAGAAGCTATCGTGATCTCCCTAACAGGTTCAGCAAGGCACCCTTCACGAATCATCAAACCTTCAGCACCAGCAGAAAAATCTCCGCTAACTGGATTAACCCCCGAGTGTAAGCCAGCTACCCCTTGAATAAGCATCCCCTCTCCTACCTGCTGAATCAATTCAGATTGACTGCACCTCCCTGGAGTGAGAGTAAGTGCTAAGGGGCCTGCGCCAGGTGAACTGTTATAGCTTCGAACAGCGGAACCTGTCGATGACTTCCCTAGAGCTCGAGCCGTATAACTATTATGAAGAAAGCCATTCAGGCAACCTTGGTCAATTAGAACATTTCTTCGGCTAGCTAGACCTTCACCATCGGCTTCCGTTGCAGTGAAAGCATCAACGTCAGTGGGGTCATCGATGAGAGTAAGGAAACTAGGAGCCACCTGATCTCCGTCTCGATCTGCAAAAAGAGATCTCCCCTTAAGGAGAGCCTCTCCACTTAATGTTGATCCGATGATTCCAAGAAATTGGGCAGTGACATACGGGTCTAAAATAACTGTCATCCGACCAGAGTCAGCTTTTTTTGCTCCTAGTAATCTTGTAGCCCGCTCGGTCGCATCAGAACTAGCCTTCACTACATCTAGACTCGTTGGACTCCTCCCTACGGAATACCCAAAGCCTGTCTGCGTGTCTACTCCATCTGAAGCCAACGACGATGCAGCGATATAGCAGCCCCCTTCTTGACTGGCCCTTCGAATTCCTGTTGAAGTCACAATCGCACTCGTATTGATTGAATCAACATAATCTGTTGACTCAACACCAATTATTCTCGTGTCAGATGCAAGAATCGACCTTTCTAGATCAATTGCCATAGCTATTTTTTCTTCATTAGCGAATTCACTCAGAGATGGATCAAGGAGCTCCAAAGATACCGACTCAACTCCATCGGGATTAGCAATAGCCTGAAATTCGTCAGGAGTACCGAAGGAAGCATTATCTCTGGCCTCCTCTAATGTTTCAGCCAACACGTCAACATCTAAGGAACCAGCATAAGCCATCCCCTGTCGCCCATCATGCACGATTCGGATCCCCACCCCTTGGGATTCAGCTGCGGTAAACGATTCAATCTCTCCTTGATAAACCCGAACCTCTGTCTCCTTGCCGTGGACAGCGACAACTTCAACCTGCTCTCCTTCGACAGCTTGACTAACAACACTTTCTGCGATTTTTAATAATTCAGCTTTCATGAATGTCCTTATTGAGTGGCCCTCTTCAACCGTTTACGTTGGCGCATAGTATGAGCACCCTAGCCGGCAGTACCACCGACGGTTAGACTCGTAACTCGCAGCGTAGGCGTACCATCACCTACAGGAACTCCCTGACCGTCTTTGCCGCAAGTACCAGGTGAGCCCATATCAAAATCATTACCCAAAGCATCGATTTGATTCAGCACTTCGGGTCCATTCCCTATCAAGTTCCCCTCCCGAATAGGTTCAGTTATTTCACCATTTTCGATTAGGTACGCTTCTGTCATACCAAAGACAAAATCACCTGTCGCTGTATTTACTTGACCACCGCCAAGTTGGGCCACATACACCCCGCTGGAGGTATCTTCAATAATGTCCTGAGGATTCGTTTCACCATTAGCTATATACGTATTTGTCATGCGAACCATGGGCAGCACGTGGTAACTCTGCCTTCTACCATTTCCTGAACTGGCACGACCCTCATTCCGAGAGCGAAGACCATCCCACATGTAGTCGACCAACACTCCATTCTCGATTAGTACATTCCGCTGGGCAGGTCGACCCTCGTCATCAATCGCAAATGCCCCCCACTCATGAGACATCGTCCCGTCATCGATTAACGTCACTAGCTCACTGGCTACAGTCTCGCCGACCTTTCCAGCAAAAACAGATGCTTGTTTGTTTACAAGATCTGCTTCTAGTCCATGGCCGCAGGCTTCATGGAATAGCACGCCGCCGCCGCCAGATCCTATAACTACGGGCATGGCTCCGCTGGGAGCTGGCCTGGCATTAAGTTTTGTCAATGCCCTCTGGGCTGCACGTTCGGCAAGCTCGTCAACGTCAACGTCATCAAACAGCTCAAACCCAATAGGCCTACCAATTGACTCTCGCCCTGTTTGCATTCCAGTATCTCCAGTCGCAACGCAAGAAATTGAAAAGAGCGTTCGCACCTGATCGTCACTTGCAAAGACCCCGTCACTATTTGCAACAAGTATTTTTCGGCGAGAATCCCCATATCTGGCAGAAACCTGAGTAATTGCTGCCCCTTGACTCCGGGCGACTTCATCAGCTTGAATTAGGAGATTCACTTTCCTCTCCTTCGCTACTAGCTCTGGGAAAGTTTCAACCTGATTTGGAGATGGGGCAACTACCCGCTCTAGAACATTGGTTCGAGAACTGGCGCCAGCTGACCTTGTAGCAGAAGCTGCAGCTCTGGCCGCGATCATCAGACCATCTTCCGAGAGGTCAGCGGTATGGGCAAACCCAGTTGTCTCTCCTGCCACAACACGAATACCGGCCCCACGGTCTCTGCCGGATGTTAGCTCTTCAACTTTTGCATCATCAAATACTGCTGAGCTAGACCGCTTATCTTCGACAAAAACTTCAGCAAATTCACCGCCAGATTTAAGAGCTTCGTTAAGGACTCTCTCTATCAGATCTTGTTCAAGCATATGCACCTCGTGCCTAGAATAGTAACCGTTTTCTAACGAGTTTGCCCTATCCGACAAACACGTCGCTCATTTGCGTAGGGTAACTGGTATGACTTTAGAACAAGGGCTTAGCGCCTCTTTCGATCACAGTGTAAAAGAAGAAGACCTTTCAATAGCCTTAACTTCAGGTGATGTTCCCGTCTTATCAACACCTAGGGTAATTGCCTGGTGCGAAGCAGCGACAATGGCTGCGATTAAAGGACATATTTCCGACCAGGAAACGACAGTGGGGATGCGAGTCCGAATTGACCATGTTAATCCCTCTGGGTTAGGCGCAATGATTAGAGTAAGCGCCCTTTTAACGAGAATCGATGGGCGCCGACTCACATTTCAGGTGAGTGCTCATGACGAGCGCTCTCAAATAGCAATGGGGCAGGTCACCCGTGTGATCGTCCATCGACAAAGATTCTTAGAAAGGGTCTAAACGGCCCCCAAATTTCACGACTTCCTCTACTCATCGATTCGGTGTAGAAAGTCAAAATAGCCTACTTTTCGGGCTTTTAGGCTCTCAAAAGCGTAAGAGAAGCGATATAAGTTCAGAAATCCGATGTTTGTCGCCTAATGCAGAATAACCTAGCATTTGCTAGTTAATTACTTCCCACATTTAACTCCTACCTAGCGGGCAACTTCAATGAGTTACATTTACACCAGACCACGAGAGAACGAATCTACCCCATGGTGGAAACGCAACTCAGTAACAGTCCCTCTTCGTATCGGGTTAAGCGTTGCTCTTCTCATAGTGATCCTTCAGTCTATGGACGGAATAGACTGGGATGAACTAATACCAGAATGGAACCAGCGAACAGCATTCTGGACTATTGGGGCTTTCATATTTACGCTTATTGGTTTCGTCCTCGGGGCGATCAGGTGGCAAAGAGTTCTGAAAGCACTTGGCACAAACCAGCCACTCCGGAGACTTTTCAGCCATTACATGGCAGGGCAATTTGTTTCAAATTTTCTACCCACAACAGTCGGCGGTGATGTAATCCGGATAGGAAGACTCACACGAGATACAGATGATGGCCCTGTGAGCTTTACTTCAGTTGTATTCGAACGGTTGAGCGGATGGCTTGTGCTTCCAGTAATAACTTTGCTGGGCTTTGCTATTAACCCAGGCCTTACTGGTTTAGGAACATCAACAAGAGTACCTTTGATCGTTGCAATGGTAACCCTTATCGGCCTGACACTTGTGATCCTTTTACTTGGTAGCAACCGGATAGGAAAAGGACTACAGAACCGTCAAGGACTATTAAGATTCGCGAATGCGGTCCACTTAGGAATTGACCGCCTGAAAGGGCATCCAAAATCTGTAAGAGAAGTTATAATCTCAGCTTTTGCCTACCAATTCGCACTTCTTCTCGCTGCGGGTTGCGCAGTTGAAGCTCTCGGAATTGATCAGGTAGGACTCACTGCTTTAATGGCATTCATACCCGCTGTTCTTATCATCCAAGTTCTTCCATTAGGAATCGGTGGCCTAGGCGTTAGAGAAGGAACCCTCGTCGTCTTCCTTAGTGGAATCGATGTATCGAACGAACAGGCATTGGCGCTGGGACTCGCCCTCTACGCATTGACTCTAATCAATAGCTTCATCGGCTTACCTATGCTCATCTTCGGTGGGCGGAAAGGTTCGAAAACAAACAATCTTGAACCACCAACTCTTTAACTAATGCAGGAACAAAAAATCGAACAAACAAAAAAAGGGAACAGCGGAGAACCAAAGTTGAACTGGTTCAGAGAATTGCTACTCATAGGAATTTTCTATGCTGTTTATTCTTGGGTTCGAAATCAATTTGGTTCAGCGACTGTCGAACCCGAGATCGCATTACGTAATGCGGGGCACATGATCGATGTCGAGCGTTTTGTTGGGTTATATATCGAAGCCAACATCCAGTCATGGTTTATAGAGTGGGACCCCTTTATACGGTTTTGGAATATCTTCTACGGGACTCTCCATTTCATCGTGACACTGGGAGCTTTGCTTTATTTATACTTTCGCCAGCCGAAGGTATATCCACGGTGGAGGACCATTGGGCTGACGACAACTGGACTTGCCTTAATAGGATTCGCAACATACCCGTTAATGCCACCAAGATTATTGGGAAATTGCGGCACCTACGGTGCATGCCTTGAGAGCAGCCCATTTATTGACACTGTCGCTGAACTTGGAGGGCTATGGAGTTTCGACTCTGGAATGATGGAAAACCTTTCAAACCAATACGCTGCCATGCCCAGCCTCCATTTTGCATGGGCTTTTTGGTGCTACTTAGCTCTGAAGCCGTTCATTCAACGAAGAATTTCCCGTACAATGCTAGCCCTGTACCCTTTGTGTACTCTTTTCGCAATCGTGGTAACAGCTAATCATTATTGGATAGATGCCGTCGGAGGCGGGCTAATTCTTTGGGTCGGTTACTGGACCGGTTCCCACCTACAAAAATGGGCGGACCATCAGGGTTCCTTCCGTCACTGAGCACTACATGGCTAGTTTAATTATCCTATGGGAAACGGATAAACAACTGCTAACGTGATATCGAAACCAAGTAAATCATGTTAGAACAAATCACTTGCCCCGCTGATCTTCGTAGACTCTCCACTTCCGAGTTGAAGAAATTATCGCAAGAGATCCGGACGTTCATCGTTGATGCAGTTGAAGCGAATGGAGGTCACCTCGGGTCGAACTTGGGAGTAGTTGAGTTAACAATTGCCCTCCATCGTGCTTTTGATTCTCCGCGTGACATCTTGCTGTGGGATACAGGCCATCAGTCGTATGTTCACAAAATCCTTACTGGCCGTACCGAAGACTTCAATTCATTGCGAAAGGCCAGTGGGCTGTCCGGCTATCCAAGCCGAGCAGAGTCTGAGCACGACTGGATAGAAAATAGCCATGCATCAACTGCATTAAGTTACGCCTTTGGAATAGCTGCTGCACAATCGAGTGATTTAGGCGAGGGCCGAAGGGTTATAGCGGTAGTCGGCGATGGTGCCCTGACCGGTGGAATGGCATTTGAGGGACTAAATAACCTTGGACATGCAGGAAGTAACGTAATTATTATTCTAAATGACAACGGGCGTTCCTACGCCCCGACTATTTCACGACTGTCAGATAGCCTCAAACGTCTCCGGAATAACCCTAGATACCTTGAACAACAGGAAAAACTTGAAAAAAAAGTTAAAAATATTCTTCCATTCGGAGAATCCGTTGAAAAAGCTATAGAAGCAGCGAAAGCAGCGGTTAGAGAAATATGGGACCCAACCTCGTTTTTCGAAAATCTGGGACTCCGCTACAACGGCCCCTTCGACGGACACAATGTGGAAGAGCTAGAACGTGCTTTTCGAAATGCCGCTGACTTTGATGGCCCGACTGTAGTCCATGTCCTTACGGAAAAAGGGCATGGGTATGGGCCCGCGGAAAACGATCCCATCAAAAGGCTACACGACATCGGAAATCCGAAACCAGGAAGTTATACCGCAGCCTTTACAGAAGCTCTAATAAAAGAAGCTGAAAGCCGACAAGACGTTGTCGCTATTACAGCAGCGATGCCTGATAGCACTGGGCTACTTCCCTTCTCCGAGCGTTACCCAGATCGTTTTTTCGATGTGGGGATCGCTGAGCAGCATGCGACAACAGCCGCAGCCGGAATGGCAATGTCTGGCCTTCGACCCGTTGTAGCTATTTACGCCACCTTTCTCAATCGGGCATTTGATCAAGTTGCTTTTGATGTCGGACTTCATGAACTCCCAGTGATTTTCTGCTTAGACCGAGCAGGTATAACTGGCCCTGACGGAGCTTCTCACCATGGCCTCCTTGACATGATGCTGATGTCAAAAATACCTGGAATGACTATTTTTGCCCCCTCCTCTTATCGA